>Ga0265338_10000134_pt1 | contig 135896 bp, 136 predicted proteins | sample 42126metaG_FD_193579 | JGI IMG/M metagenome (GOLD analysis project Ga0265338, IMG submission 193579) | Rhizosphere microbial communities from Carex aquatilis grown in University of Washington, Seatle, WA, United States - 4-21-26 metaG | ecosystem: Host-associated > Plants > Roots >...
CCACTAGCGCACCAGGCCCGTCGTCGCGGGACACTGCGTCGAGCGGCACGGTCGCGTGCCGGCGGCGGCGGGTTTTGCGGTTCGTCGCCGTGCGGACCAGCCGCAGGAGCCAGGCCGGGAACGCGGCCGGGTCCTGGAGGCTCTCGATGTGGCGGAAGGCAAGAACGAACGCTTCCTGGGCGATATCCGGGGCCTCGTCCAGATCGCCCCACAGCCCGACCGCAGAGGCGACCGCGATGTCCTCGAATCGATCGATGAGCTCCGGCCAGACGCTGGCATCGCCCCGCTGGGCCGCACTGACCAGCGCCGCCCAACGGTCCCGATCCTCGACGAGTGTCATCACCAGAGAGGAGCCTGCCAGCGCCGGCCCGGTTACCGCACGGCTTGAGCGGGAGCGGCCGCCCGACGGGCCCGGCTATTCAGCGCGGTGAGATCGCGACTTTGCCGGACCGAGCTGCCCGCACCGCAGGCGCGGCTGGTCGGGTTTCCGACCCGGTTGGTCGTGCCGCTGACCTGGACGGGCGCGGCCGTTCTACCGATGTGTTCTACCGGCTGGCATCGCGCTGGCCGGAAGGAGCTGACGGGCGATGCGCGGATATGTGGCGAAGCGACGAGACCGCTTTTACGCGGTCATCTATGAGGGGATCGACCCGATCACGGGACGCGAACGACGGCGCTGGCATCCCGCCGGCACTGATCGGACTGAAGCCGAACAGCTCGCCGCGCGCATCGCTGCCGACCACCGAGGGAATGATTGTGGTCGACGCGCGGGACCGACACTTGGCGTCTATCTCACCCGGACGTGGCTCCCGTCGAAGCAGGTGACGCTCCGGCCGAGCACCTGGGACACCTACCGCCGCAACATCGAACTTCACGTATTGCCCGAATTCGGTCGCGTTCCCATCCGGCACCTGCGCGTCGAACACCTCGAACGGCTCTACGCCAAACTGCTCGACCACGGTCGCGCAAACCGCGCCGGAGGTCTCGACACCAAGACCGTGCTCGAGATCCACATGGTGTTACGCCGCGCGCTAACGGACGCCACACGACGCGGGATCATCACCCGCAACCCCGCCGAGCTCGCGCACGCACCGAAACGTCGGCCGCTCGCCAGCGCCGAACAACGCGCCTGGAACGCCCAACAACTCAACGAGTTTCTCGACCTCGCCGCCGACCACCGACTCTTCGCCACGTTCTGGCTCGCCGCGAACACGGGCATGCGCCGCGGAGAACTCCTCGGGCTGCGGTGGAACGACATCGACATCCACGAACAACGACTCTCCGTCAACCGTGCGCTGATCTCCGTCGGCTACGAACTCCACGAATCACGAGGCAAGACACGAACCGCACGCCGCACCATCGATCTCGACGAACGCACCATCACGATCCTCACGGCGATCTCAACCGGCCGCGACCATGACGACTACGTGTTCTGCCACCACGACGGAACACCCATCCATCCGCACGTCGTATCCGACGCGTTCAAGAAACTCGTCGCAAGGTCGCCGCTCCCCCGCATCCGGTTCCACGACCTCCGTCACACCCACGCAACCTTGCTGCTCAAAGCCGGCGTCCCGATCAAGGTCGTCAGCGAACGACTCGGACACGCAACACCCGGCTTCACGATGGCGACCTACCAACACGTCCTACCCGGCATGCAACAAGAAGCCGCGCGGACCTTCGCGGCGATCCTCGACCCGTCTACCGGTTCCACCCGGTGGAACACCCGGTAGAACGCAACCGGACGCGCCGAGGCCCCGCACTCGGCGGGGCCTCTGACCTGCGCTTACATGGTGGCGGGGGGAGGATTTGAACCTCCGACCTTCGGGTTATGAGCCCGACGAGCTACCAGACTGCTCCACCCCGCGGCGTGGCGGGCAGTGTACCGATCCGGCCGCACGAGACCAAAGCCGCCGCAGATCCCTCAGCCGGTGACCGCTCCCACGGGCGTCACACGAGTAGCGACGATCGGCGGATCCGGGTTGTCGAGCCAGCGGACGGTCACGAAGCCGCGATGACGACCGCCGGTGTCGATCCAGTTGCGCACGCCGGGGTCGGTCGCGGCGGCGACGATCCGCACCTTGCCGTCATCGTCGCGAACGGCGGCCGCGCTCGTGATCGAGCTGCGCCGCCGGCGGGCGTCGATGCACTCGTGCCAGATGTTCTCGAGGGTGACACTCCAGTAGCGAGTGTCAGGAGGTTCGAGCTCGATCACGAGCGCCTCGTCGGGCGCGAGGTGGAACGTCCCGATCATGTAGAGGTTGTCGGGCGTGGTGTCGGCCGAGCCGAGCTGCGCAGCCTCCGCGGTCACGAGCACGTTGGGCGTGTCGAGCAGCTCGGGTTTGATGGTCCGGTGCAAGGTGGTGAGCTTGGCGATCGTCCACGCCATGCTCGTGAGCTGCTCGGCGATCACCGCGTCGGTCGGCGGCGGCGGGAGCGCGGGAGCGTCGATGGGCTCGATCCTGAGATCGGCCGAGACCTCGGTCGCGCGATCTGCGATGTACTCGCGCACGACAATCGCCGACGCGTCGTCGGGAATGGCGACCCACGCATCGCCGGCCAGCTCCCGCGCGGCCGGTTCCTCCGCCGCGAGCACGAACGAGAACTCGCCGTCGTCGCCCACCGAAAGGTCGCGGTCGGACACGTACGCGGCCATGCGCCGCGGGGTGAGACCGGCTCCGGCCAGCACCTGGAAGCCGAGATACGCCGACGTGCCCCGGTGACCCCGCACCCGGTACCGGTACCGGCCGTCGATCATCGCCAACGGGTACTCACCGTCGGGGTTCACTCCTCCGACGAGGCGCGCTTCCGTGCTCATCGCGAAGAACCACGGCGCCTGTGCGTCGACGTCGAGCGACAACTCCGAGCACAGCGCGGTCACCCGGCCGAGCAGCCGTAAACCTTCGAGCAGCTCGAGCTCGGTCTCGGCGTCGGCCTCGACCACGCCGGTCATGTCGTCGAGCATCTGGCGCACCAGCCGCCACGCCTCGAGCGCCAGGGGTGCGCGCTCGGCTCCGGTCACGTGTGGCCCGGCGCCTGCGAGACGGTCTTGTACGCACCCTCGCGCACCGCGCCGATCGCGGCCATCGCCCGCTGCTGGCCGTCGCCGACTTCCTTCGCGGGCAGGCCGAACCCGGTGTACATCACCCGCCGCTCGCGCTCGACCGGAGGCTGCGACATGTGGAGCGTGCAGCTGCAGTGCACCGTGACGTCGCCGGTCTCGGTCGGCAGGTCGACGATCGGCAGGTCACAGCTGCTGCGCACGAACGCGGGCTGCACCAGCGCCCGATGCGAGCCGGCAACGACTCGCAGCTGACCGGACGTCGCGTCGGCGCCGGTCACGGAGATGCCGCATGTGAGCCCGCAACACCGGTAGGAGTGCATGCCGAGCGAGCAGTCCTTGTGCCACGGCACGTCGGAGATGCCTTCGACCACCCCGATCGGCTTGACGAGCGCTTCGATGCGGTTGCCGGCCGTGCGCGGCGCGTACTCGACCTCGACGAGGCGACCGATACGGAGGTACCGATCGCTCTCGAGGAGCTCGCGCACACGCGCCGAGTGCTCGTGGAAGAACTCCATCCGGACGCAGCGGTCGTCGCCGCGCGCGGTCTTCGCCCACCACGACCGGCCGTCGTCGCGCACGTACGTCGGGAGGGCACGATCCATGTCGGCCGAGATCTCGCGCATGATGCCGGCGTCGAACCAGCCTCGCAGGTGCAAGAACCCGGCCTCGGCCAGGAACGCGGCAATGTCGGCGTCGTCGTCGGCGGGCGAGAACGTGCGGGTGAGATCGAGGGGCGCTCCGTCGCGGTCTTCGAAGGTCACCGCGCCGGTCGTGTGCACCGGCCGGCCGTCGATCAGCGAGCGCAGCACCACCCACCAGTCGAGGAAGTCGCCGAGGTTGCCACGCGTCATCCGCAACGTGCCGCCGGTGAGGAAGGTCATCGGTGTCTTCAGATCGTTGACGACGTCGGCAAGGTCGTTGTCGGATAGCTCGACGCTCGCCACGCCATGGTCACCCGGGCCGACGGTCAGCGCCGAGTCGTCGAGCGCGAGCGTCCATGCGCCCGACGGCGTGACGAAGGCGAACGGCTCGATCCCGAGCTCTCGCGCGCCCGCGATCGCGAGGCCGGCGCGGTCGGCGATGAGTGCCGGCAGCTCCTCGTCGAAGAACGCCCGCGTGTCGACCGGGAGGATGCTGGATTCGGTGCGAGTGCGGTAGTCGAGCGAGACCATGCAACCCCCGAGCTCGGTCTTGTTGTCCGCGCCAGTCTCGCGCGCCCAGCGGGCTCAGGCGCGAGGACGGCTGCCGTAGTCGCCGAACGGATCGTCGCGCTCGCGCACGGCCTGCCGGAAACCGACGTCGACCGAACGGGCCACGAAGTCGAGACCCTCTTGCGTGTGGCGCGCGACACCGTCGAAGAGGCTGCCGAGCATCCGCGACGCATCCGGCGCGAACATCTGGCGGGCCGTGTCGTTGAGCGACCACTTGATCATCTGGAGCTGCTCGAGCGGCAGTTGCGAGATCCGGCGAGCAAGCGCACGCGCGTGCGTGTCGAGCACATCGTCGGCGACGCATTCGAGCACGAGGCCGAGCCGGGCCGCCTCCCCGCCGCCGATCTCGTCGCCCGTGAACAGGTATCGCTTCGCTCGCTCGAGACCGAGGCGCGCGATCCACACCCACGGCGCTTCTGGTATCCCCCATACCCGCATCGGCGGGTAGCCGAAGCGCGCCGACTCGGCACACACGATGAGGTCGGCGTTGAGCACCATGTTGGTGCCGCCCGCGATGCACCAGCCCTGCACTGCCGCGATCGTCGGCTTCGAGATCGTGTGCAATTTCGCCCAGGTTTCGGCGTACCGGCCGATCATCTGCACGTCGGCCACGGAGTCCCACACGCGCGGGCTCGACGCCTCGCTCGCCGCCTGACCCGAGGTCGCCCAGTCGAGCTGGTAGCCCGCGCAGAACGCCGGGCCCTCCGCGCGCAGCAGCACTGCGTGCACGCCCCGATCACGGTCGGCGTCGTCGAGCGCGCCGGCCAGCGCATCGCGCAGGGCCGGGTTGATCGTGTTGTACTCGCCGGCACGCGTCAGGGTGATCACGCGAACGCGGTCATCGGTCTCGGAACGCAAGGGGTCGGTCATGAGCGCGAACCTCGCACGACCGCCCCCCACACGCAACCGGCGTCACTATGGCATCTCATGGATGCCAACTTGACGCCGGTTCGCTGCCGGTTCAGCGGGCGCCGGCGTGCGGGCCGCGCGGCCAGCGGGCGAGCACTGACTCCTGCACTTGCTCGAGGTTCGCGACGCTGAAATCGTCGGCCTTCGTGCAGGCGAAGATCTCCGCCTCGAGCCGGTCGATCTCACGGCCGGCCTCCACCAACTCGACGATCGGGATCTCGGGCGGGATGCGGAGCACGCCGTGGAGATCGGCGACGAGCAGGTCGCCGGTCGCGACGGTGAGGCCCGCGACCGTCACGGGCTCGCCGTACCCGACGAACGCGCCGTAGCCGTGCGCGACCGACACCGACGTCGCGAACGTGTGGAAGCCGAGCCGTTCGAGCGCGTCGAGGTCGCGCACCGCACCCTGGGTGATCGTGCCGACGCAGCCGAGCGCCCGGTGCACGTGGCCGTTCCATTCGCCCCACATCGCACCGCCGGGCTGGTCGTCGAGGTCTGCGAGCACGAGGATGATCGGCCCCGCCGTGGCGAGTTGTTCCAGCCACTTCCAGTACGCAGGCTCGTCGATCGGGTCGGGCGCGACGTCGGGCGCGCGATCGGTCGTGGCCGTCACGGTCGCCGCGTAACCGACGCACATCCCGAGCGCGGGGAAGTGGCACGTGAGCGGACGCGTGTTGTAGCCGGCGTTCGCGGGAACGACGCCGAACACCTCTACCGCGTTCGCGAGCGTCGGCACCGTCAGCGAGCGCAGCGCGTCGAGCTGATCCATGGGTCAGTCGGCGATGCGGAAGTGCGTGCTCGCCACGAACTGCAAGGGACGGTCGCCGTTGTCGTCGTGCTCGTGGTACATCGCGAGCACGCGTCCGTCGTCGAGCACGGTCACGCTCGGATAGCCGATGTGCTGGTACACGCCCGGGTTGTCGTAGAACTCCGCCGGAACACCGCCCTCGCGGATCGTGAACTCGTTGGCCACGTCCCACGAGGTGCCGTCGTCGGAGATGCACCCCCGCACGCCGTAGGGCGGCCGCCGGTAGCCGTAGATCATCAGGACGCGGCCGTCGGGCAGCGTCGCGAACTCCGCCGGGTAGCCCCAGATGTTGGTGAAGCGCGGCGGTGTCCACGAGAAGCCGTCGTCTTCCGACACGACGATCGCCATGTTCTTCGCGTCGCCGCTCGGGTTCACGTGCGTGCGCAGCATCCCCACGATGCGGCCGTCGGCGAGGCGCACGATCGCGGGCTCCTCGAAGTCGACGATGCTCGCCGCGTCGAACGCCATCGTCGAGTAGTACTCCCAGTTGAAGCCGCCGTCGTCGGAGCGGAGCAACGCCGAGCGGGTCGACTCGTTCTCACCTTCCTCGCCGTAGCCGCGGATGCGGCCGTACACGCCGAGGAGCAGCGAACCGCTCGGCGTCGTCCACGCGCCCAGCCGGCAGCCGGCATGCTTGAGCGGCCGCGCGTTCACCGGGATCGGCTCGCTCCAGGTCGCGCCACCGTCGGTCGAGCGCAGCACGTACGCGCCCAGCCAGCTCATCGTCTTGTAGCTCCACGTCCAGTCGCCGTGCTCGCCGGTGCGCGGACCGCGCGTCCACGACGGCTGCTCCGGCCGGATCCCGCGTTTGAAGTACGCGGCGATCGTCAGGTCGACGAGCAGCGTGCCGTCATCGAGCTCGCAGATTCCGCAGTCCCAGTTGCCGGTCGTATCCGTGTAGGGCAGCACGACCTTGCGATCCGTCCACGTCTGACCGTCGTCATGTGAGCGCAACATGACGGTCTGACCGCTGTCATGGTGGAACGGGAACCGCTCCTCGTTGTAGACGGCGACAAGATCGCCCGATCGCAGCCGGCGCACGTTCACCTGGTTGTAGGCGTGCTCGCGCGTCGCGTCGATGTCGACCACGCGGTGTTCCACGTCGGTGATCTTCATGGAGTCGGAGCCTACGATGACCGGCATGGAGCCCGCCGACCTCGTCGCCACCATGCCGTTCGCCACCGCCGTGGGCATCACGATCGACAGCGCCACCAAGGACGAAGTGCGGGGCCGGCTGCCGTGGGCGCCCGAGTACTGCACCACCGCCGGGCTGATGCACGGCGGTGCGGTCATGACGCTCGCCGACAGCATCGGCGCGGTCTGCGCGTTCTTCAACTTGCCGCCGGGCGCATCCACCTCGACGATCACGTCGTCGACCAACTTCTTCCGTGCGGTACGCGACGGCGAGCTCATCGGCACCGCGCGACCCCTGCACGTCGGGCGCACGACGATCGTCGTGCAGACCGAGCTGCGCGACACGAGCGACAAGCTCGTCGCGCTCGTCACCCAGACCCAGGCCGTGCTCGCCCGCTGAGCGCGCCAGTTCCTACTGCGCGTCGAGCAACTTCAGGTGCCGTGCGCCCGCGACCGCTCGGTACGCGTCTTCGATGATCTCCGCGACCTCGCTCCAATCGGGACTGCGGTCGAGTCGCACGCCGATCCACCCGCGGTGGCCGACGTACGCGGGCACGTAGAAGCGGTCGGGCTCCTCGTCCACGAGTTGCCGCTGTACGCCGGGCGGCGCCGCGCACCACAGGCCGAGAATGCCGTCGCCGTGATGATCGTCGTGGTACATCACGAAGGTCTTCTTGCCCGCGACGAACCAGGTCGGCGCGCCGTGACCCAGGCGCTCGGTCGCCTCGGGCAGCGCCATGCAGATCGCACGCACCCGATCGAGCGGGGTCTTTCGCGGCACGCACGGACATTAGGGTTTCGCCGTGGCTCGTGACAGTGACGCGACGGAGATCGACATCGCCGGCCACCCGGTGCGGATCAGCAGCCCGGGCAAGGTGCTCTTCTCCGAGCGGGGCGAGACCAAGCTCGATCTCGTGAACTACTACCTGGCGGTGAGTGAGCCGGTGATGAGCGCGATGGGCGGCCGCCCGGTGCTCATGGAGCGATACCCGCACGGCGCCGAAGGTTCGTCGTTCTTCCAGAAGCGCGTGCCCGACAACGCGCCCGACTGGCTCACCACCACGATCGTGAGCACGCCCAACGGCACGAGCTCGCGCGCGCTCGTGATCGCCGATCTTGCGCACGTCGCGTGGGCGGTCAACCTCGGTTGCCTCGGCTTCCACGTTTGGCCGGCGCGTGCCGACGATCCCGATCATGCCGACGAGCTGCGCATCGACCTCGACCCGACTCCGGGCACCGACTTCGAAGACGCGCGCGCGGTCGCGCATCTCGTGCGCGCGCTGCTCGACGAGCTCGGCATCGTCGGCTTCCCGAAGACCACCGGCAAGCACGGCATCCACGTGTACCTCCGGCTCGCGCCGCGTTGGGATCCGTACCAAGTGCGCTTCGGCGCGGTTGCGTTCGCGCGTGAGCTCGCGCGCCGCCACCCCGACGTCGTGACCGACGCGTGGTGGAAGGAAGAACGCGGTGAACGGATCTTCGTCGACTTCAACCAGAACGCGCCGCACAAGACGGTGTTCGGCGCGTGGTGCGTGCGGGCCCGCCCGGGCGCGCAGGTGTCGACTCCGTTCGCCTGGGACGAGCTCGACACGATCGATCCCGACGCGCAGACGATCGCGACCGTGCCCGGCCGGGTCGCAGCGATGGGCAACCCGTGGGCCGAGATGGACACGACCCCGCAGTCACTCGAGCCGCTGCTCGCGCTGCACGAACGCGACCGCGCCAACGGCCTCACCGACGCGCCGTGGCCACCCGTGTACCCGAAGATGCCGGGTGAGCCGCCCCGCGTCGCTCCCAGCCGGGCCCGCAAGCCCAAGTCGACGGACTAATTTCCTTGCCAGCAATATAACTTAGTAGTAATGTAAGACGATGGCTGCCCTGGTCGACGTCTCGCTCTTCGACGTGATCGCCGAACCCAACCGGCGCCGCATCCTCGACCTGCTGCTGGAGCACGAGCGCCCGGTCGGCGAGCTCGTCGCGGCACTCTCGGTCGGCCAACCGGCCGTGTCGAAGCATCTCCGCGTGTTACGCGACGCCGGCCTCGTCGAGTCGCGAACGAGCGCGCAGCAACGCGTCTACCGAGTGCGCGCCGAGCCGCTGCAGTCGATCGACAACTGGCTCGCGCCGTATCGCGCGCAGTGGTCGGCGCGTCTCGACGACCTCGAACGTCACCTCGACTCCGCCCCCGATTGAAGGAGGACAACATGTATATCGACGGACAGCTCGAACAAGCGGGCGCGCGCAGCCGCTTGCGGTTCACCCGGTCGCTTCCCCACGCGCCGGAGAAGGTCTGGCGCGCATTGACCGAGCCCGCCCAACTCGCGGCGTGGTTCCCACACCAAATCGTCGGCGACTTCGTGACCGGCGCGTCGTTGCGGTTCGAGTCGAACGAGGCGGGGGTGCCGACTTTCGACGGCCGCGTGACGAACGCCGACCCGCCCCGCCTGCTCGAGTTCACGTGGGGCGACGACCTCCTGCGCTTCGAGCTCGAGCCCCAAGGCACGGGAACCGTGCTGACGTTCACCGACACCTTCGACGAGCACGGCAAGGCCGCGCGCGACGGAACCGGTTGGCACGCCTGCCTCGACGAGCTCGGTTACGCGCTCGACGGCGCCCCGCTGCCGTGGGACCGCGTCGCGCACTGGCGAGAGATCCACCCCGGTTACGTCGAGTCCTTCGGCCCGGCCGCGTCGACGATCGGCCCGCCCGCCGGCCACCCGGTGAACGGCTGACCGGGAGACCTTTACCCGAGGTCCTTCACCATGCGCACTTGATCCGTCGGCGCGTAGCGCGCAGAGAGCCAGAACTCCTCCGCCGCCGCGCCCCCGGCCCGACCGACGATGAGGTGCATGCGGCGCACACCCTGGGACCGGAGGTGTTGCTCGGCTTCGGCGACGAGCGCCGTCGCGACGCCCCGTCGGCGATGCGCGGGCGCGACCGCGAGGCGGTACAACGTGCCGCGCCATCCGTCGAAACCGGCCACGATGGAGCCGATGATCGTGTCACCGTCGACCGCGAGCACGAGCGCACCCGGCGCCCGGTCGAGCAGCGCCTGAATCCCCGCGGCGTCGTCGGTGCTCGAAGGCTCGGCCGTCGCGTCGTTCCAGAACGCGAGCACCGCAGGGATGTCGTCGGGCCGGGCCGCACGCAGCGCGATCATGCGAACAAATCTAGAGTCCAGGGTCGATGACCTTTCGCGGCTGGCCTCAAGATGCGCTCGACTTCTACGCCGGCCTCGAGGCCGACAACTCGAAGTCGTTCTGGCTCGCGCACAAACAGACCTACGACGAGTGTGTGAAGGCGCCGTTCCTCGCGCTCTCCGCCGAGATCGAGCGCGAGTTCGGGCCGCTGCACGTGTTCCGCCCCAACCGCGACATCCGATTCGCCAAGGACAAGAGCCCGTACAAGACGGCGGCCGCGGCGGTCACCGAGAGCGAAGGCGGCGCCGCCTATTACGTGCAGATCTCGAGCGAGGGTCTGTACGTCGGCTCCGGCTACTACCACCTGGCCCCGGATCAGCTCGAGCGGTACCGCGCCGCGGTTGCCGACTCGAAGACCGGACCGAAGCTGGCGGCCGCCGTCGCCGGGCTCCGCAAGAACCGCTACGAGGTCGCGTCGCGCGAGTCGCTGCAGCGCGCGCCCCGGGGCTTCCCGCCCGACCATCCTCGGGCCGACCTCCTGCGGATGAAGGGCATGCACGTGGGCCGCTCGTACGGCGCGCCGGCGTGGGTGCACACGTCGCGCGCCCTCGACCGGATCGTGACCGCGTGGCGAGACGCCGCTGCGGCCAACCGCTGGCTCGACAAGTACGTCGGTCCGAGCACGATCGCACCGCCCGAACCCGACTGAGCGCCCGCCGCGCGCATACGCGCAAACCGGCACAAACCTTCGGATCGTTGCATTTGCACTGAGCGCGCAAGGGCGAATTCGCGACTATCCCAGCCGAACGCACGTTCGCTACAATTCGGCCGTGTCGGTGCTCCAGCGAACCCTGCTCGGATGGGGTGAGCCGCAGGTCGACGGGCACGCGCGCCTCGAGCGCATCGAGCTCGACGACCGGTCGTGGGTCGACGTCTCGCGCACCTGGCTGTTCGGCGCCGACACCCTGCTCGACGAGCTGATCGAGTGTGTCGACTGGCAGCAGGCCCGGCGCCACATGTACGACCGCATGGTCGACGACCCCCGCCTGTCGCGCTGGTACACGCGCGGCACCCCGCTCCCCCATCCGGCACTCGAGACGATCGGCAAGCACCTCGAAGCCCAGCTCGGGGTTCGTCTCTCGGGGCCGGGCTGCAACTACTACCGCGACGGCCACGACAGCGTCGCGTGGCATTCCGATCGAGAGCTACGCGAGCTCAGCGACACGCGCGTCGCGATCGTGACGCTGGGCGCGCATCGCCCGTTCCTCGTGCGTCCGAAGAGCCGGGGCAAGTCGCGCAACCTCTCACCCGCGTCGGGCGACCTGCTCGTGATGGGCGGCGCATGTCAGATGGATTGGGAACACTCCGTCCCGAAAGCGAAGTACGCCGGGCCGCGCATCTCGTGCACTTGGCGCTGGACGTGCCAAGAAACCCGCTGACGCTTCAGTCGCCGGGCGCGGTCAACTTGATGATGTTGAACACCGCGCCGGCCGGATCGGCAATCACGGCCATGCGGCCGGGCGGGATGTCCATCGGCGGCTGGAGCACGGTGCCGCCGTTGGCCGTAGCGAGCTCGGCCGCCTTGTCGGCGTCGTCGACCGCGAAGTAGATGCCCCACGCCGGCGGCATGCCCGGCATCGGGAGCTTCATCGCGCCGCCGATTCCCCGACCGTCGAGCTTGAGCTCGGTGTAGTCCATGCCACCCGCGTCGACCGGTACGGCCTCCCAGCCGAAGATCTTGGCGTAGAACGCGGTTGCGGCAGAGACGTCGGGCGTCATCACCTCTTCCCACGACAACGTGCCGTGCTCGTTCACGAGCGACGCGCCGATGTGGTCCTTCGCCTTCCAAAGGCAGAGCATGGCGCCGGTCGGGTCCGCGATCACCGCCATCCGGCCCGCGTCCACGACGTCGAACGGCCCCATGAGCACGGTGCCGCCCGCGCCCGGAACCTGCGCGGCCGTCGCGTCGACGTCGGCGACGGTCACGTACGTGTTCCAGTGCGGCGGCACTCCCGGCATCGGCAGCGACGCGATCGCGGCGACGTGCTTGCCGTTCTTGGTCGCCATCGAATACACGGCTTCATTGCCGTCGGCGTCGTGGCCGGCGAGCCGATCGTCGTACTCCCAACCGAACAATGCGGCATAGAACGACTTTGCCGCGACGGGGTCGGAGGTCTGGAGGTCGGTCCAGCTCGGAGTGCCGGGCGCGTATTGGGTGCGTTCGGGCATGGCGCGCTCCTCGAGATCGGACGGCGCACGGCAGGTCCGTGCTCCGTCGCGGCAAGGTACCGGAACCGGCGATCACGCCGAAACGCGGCCGGGTCGCCGCCCCGCCGGGTCAGTTCGTCTGAGAAGGGGGCGCGGTCGGCGCCGCAGGAGCCGGCATCATCGGACCCGGCCCGTAGCCGCCGTGCCGCCCACCGCGCCGAGCGCCGCCGAAGCCCGCGAATCCCTTCGGACCCGAGTTGTCGACCGCGTTGGTGATCATCTGCTTCAAGTTGGCCTCGAGCTTCGTCGCGACTGCCTGCGGGAGATGTCCCGCCTTCACGGCCGCGTCGATCTTCGACTTCGAGTCGCCCACGAGTGTGTCGATCAGCTTGCCGACGTCGACGTTCTTCGCTTTCGCGATGTCGGAGATCGACTGACCGTTCCGCAGGTCGTTCACGAGATCCTGCGTCGTGATCCCGAGCGCCTTGGCGACCGCGTCGATCGACCCGCCCACCGCGCCGCGCATCCCGAAGCCGAGGCCGAGACCGAGACCGCCGATCGTCGGCCGGCCCGATCCGGTGAACGCCGGTCCGACCGCACCACTCCCGCCACTCGCGCCGCTGCCACCCTTGAGTCCGCCGAACGCACCGCCCGGGAAACGCGGCCGCATCGGGAACGGGTTGTTCACGATGTTGGAGACGTCGGACTTCGCGACGGCATCCATCGCGTCGATCACGGTCTGCAGATCGGCCTTCTGGTCCTTCGCGACGTCGGCGATCGTCGTCTTCCCGTCACTCAGCTTCTGCAGGAGATCCGAAGTCGACAGGTGCAGGGCCTTTGCCGCGGCCGCGAGCACATCTTCGCTCGCGCCCATTCCCGGCCGCAGGAATCCACGCGCGTGCCGACCGGCGTTGCCGCCGGTGCTCGACTCCGCCTTGGCCGACAGCGACGACGAGCTCGACGCGCCCGACAGGCCCGGAATGCCGATCACCGCGCCGAAGATCCCGCCCGCGGCCACCGCTGCCACCGCAACTCCCGCCGCGAGCACCCGCCGGCCGATCATGCTGTCCCCCTCCAGTGGTCGGATTCCCTCCAAGGGTCGGCGATCAGCCTGGCAAACACCTGGGACAATCCCCGCGTATCCCCTGGTCAGCCCCCGCTCCCGAGGACCTCTCAGGCTTGACACAGCCTGGACACAGCCGCTGATGCGACCATTCTCATGTGGCTGACACCCGAGTGCTCGTCGTCGACGACGAGGCGAACATCACCGATCTGGTCGCGACGGCCCTCCGCTACGAAGGCTTCGACGTCGAGGTCGCGGCGAACGGCACCGACGCGCTCCGCTCGGCGGAGACCTTCCGGCCCGACCTCGTCGTGCTCGACGTCATGCTCCCCGACCGTGACGGCTTCGCGGTCGTGAAGCGGCTGCGAGCCGACGGGCATCACGTGCCGGTCGTGTTCCTCACGGCTCGCGACTCGACGGAAGAGAAGGTCAAGGGCCTGACGGTCGGCGGCGACGACTACGTCACCAAGCCGTTCAGCTTGGAAGAGTTGATCGCACGCGTACGCGCGGTCCTCCGCCGCACCGGGAGCGACGAGCGCGAGAGCGCACGCCTCGAGTTCGCCGATCTCGAGCTCGACGACGACACGCACGAAGTGTGGCGCGGACCCGCGCGCGTCGAGCTCACGCCGACCGAGTACAAGCTGCTGCGCTACCTGATGCTCAACGCCCGCCGAGCACTCTCCAAGGCCCAGATCCTCGACCATGTGTGGGAGTACGACTTCGACGGAGATGCGAACGTCGTCGAGACCTACATCAGCTACTTGCGGAAGAAGATCGACAAGCTCGGGCCGCCGCTGATCCATACCATCAGGGGCGTGGGATACACGCTTCGGACACCTCCAGAGGGATAGCCCCCGGTGACGCTGCGCACGCGCCAGCTGATGGCGCTGGTCGCGCTCACCGCGATCGGTCTCGCCGTCGCGGGCATCGTCACCTACCACCAGCAGCAGACCTTCCTGCTCAACCGGGTGGACGAACAGGCCTCCGACGCGAGCCTCCCGATGCTGAACGCGTTCACGCGCGGGTTCGGCTTCGGCAACGGGATACGAGGGTTGCCGTACGGCACCTACGGCGAGCTGCGCGACGCGAGCGGCGCCACAGTCGGCCGCAATGTGAGGGTCGGCGAGCCCGGCAAGGCCAATCCCGTGCCCCCCGTGCTCCCGGACACGTTGCAGGCGACCTCCGCCCGCTACTTCAATGCCCACGCGCCGCACAGCGGTACGCACTACCGCGTGCTGGCCGTTCCGATTCCGAGCAATCCCGTCGGCTCGGTGGGCACGATCGTCGTGGCAATTCCGCTCACCGACGTCGACCAGACGCTTCACCACCTCTTGCTCGTCGAACTGCTCGTCGCCGCCAGCGTGCTCGTCGCGCTCGCGCTCATGGCCTGGTGGGTGGTGCGTCTCGGACTCCGGCCACTCGAGGAGATGGGCGAGACCGCCGGGGCGATCGCCGCGGGCGACCTCTCGCGCCGGGTCGAGACCGCCGACGATCGCACCGAGGTCGGCCGGCTGGGCATCGCGCTCAACTCCATGCTCGGTCAGATCGAGAGCGCGTTCGCGGAGCGCACCGCGTCGGAAGCGCGCCTGCGCCGGTTCGTCGCCGACGCCGCGCACGAGCTCCGGACCCCGCTCACCTCGATCCGCGGTTACGCGGAGCTGTTCCGGCGGGGAGCGAGCACGCGGCCCGACGACCTCGCCAAGACCATGCTGCGCATCGAAGAAGGCGCGGCACGAATGGGTGTGCTCGTCGACGACCTCCTGCTCCTCGCCCGGCTCGACCAGGGGCGACCACTCGAACGGGAGCCCGTCGATCTCACTCGCTTGACCGCCGCAGCGGTCGACGATCTGCGGGTCACGTCACCCGACCGTCCGGTCGTGTACGAGTCGAACGGCGCAGTCGTCGTGAGCGGTGACGAGCACCGGTTGCGCCAGGTCGTCGCCAACCTCCTCGAGAACGCGCGCACGCACACGCCGCCGACTTCGCCGGTCGAGGTGCGCGTCAGCGAGTCGGACGGCGACGCGATGATCGAGATCCGCGACCACGGTCCGGGCATGACCACCGAGGAAGCGGGGCGCGTGTTCGAGCGGTTCTGGCGCGCCGATCCGTCGCGGGCGCGCGAAAGCGGAGGCGCGGGACTCGGGCTGGCGATCGTCGCCGCGATCACCCACGCCCACGGCGGACGTACCGAAGTACAGACCGCGCCCGGCGCGGGCGCCACGTTCCGGGTCTGGATCCCGCGCTCCTCGGCGGAACCGCACACGAACGGCTCGGTGGCCGTCGCGGAACCGAGCAACGATCCCGAGTTCCTGCTCCTCCCCGAGGTCGAGGAAGAGCCCTGACCCCGATGCGTCTCACGACCACACGTCGTGTGGTCGTGAGACGCATCGCCTGATCAATAGACGCGCACGACCAGCTTGCCGAGGTGGTCGCCGCGGAACAGGCGGACGAGTGCCTCCGGCGCCCGGTCGAGGCCGTCGAGCACGTGCTCGCGGGTGCGGAGCTTGCCAACGGCCAGCCATTCCGCCAGCTGCGCCGCGGCCTCCTGGTAGTGATCCCAGTGGTCGAGCGTGTTGAAACCCTCCATCCGCGCCCGTTTGCCCATGAGGTAGCGAACGTTCTGCAAGGGCGGCGCCGGTGCGTCGTCGTCGTAGGTGGAGATGTCGCCGCACAGCACCACCCGGGCCCGGAGCGCGAGGCGGCGCAGCACGGTGTCGAGCAGCTCCCCGCCGACGTTGTCGAAGAACACGTCGACCCCATTGGGCGCGAGCTCCTTGAGCCGGGCGGCGACGTTCTCGGTCTTGTAGTCGATGCACGCGTCGAAGCCCAGCTCGCCGACCACCCAGTCGCACTTCGCGGCCGAGCCCGCGATCCCGATCACGCGCGCGCCCTGCATCTTCGCGATCTGGCCGGCGATCGAACCGACGCCGCTCGCGGCCGCCGACACGAGGAACGTCTCGCCCGGCTGGGGGCACGCGACGCGCAGCACGCCCACGTAGGCGGTAATCCCGATGTGCCCGATCGCTCCGAGCACGTCGGTGAGCTGGACGTTTTCGGGCACCATCGTGATCGGAGGGAACGGATCGGGCTGCACCACGCAGTACCGCTGCCAGCCGGTGAGGTGCATGAACGCCCGTCCGAGCGGGTACTCCTGCGGATTGTTGGTCGCCACGACCACGCCCACGCCATTGGATCGCACGCACTCGCCGATCGCGACACCCGGCATGTAATTGCCACGCTCGTCGAGCCAGCCGCGAATCGTCGGATCGATGCCGAGGTAACGAACCTCGAGCAGCGCCTCGCCGGGCCTGAGCTCCGGCACGTCGCATTCCGTCGCGGCGAAGCACGACTCGGTGACCGCGCCCACCGGACGACGGTCGAGCACGATCTGACGGTTCCGGCGCGCGCTCATGGGGCCGGACAGTACAACGCCGACGGCGCGCGTAACCTCGCGCTCGTGCCACAACTCCCGCTTGACGTCGACGAGCTCACACCCGAATGGATGACCGACGCGATGGACGCCGACGTCACGTCCGTGACCGTGCTCGATCGCCACTCGGGCACAACCGGACGCGCGCATCTCGCATTGACCGGTCACGACAGCGTGCCGCCCACCGTGTTCGTGAAGCTCGCCCCCTTCGACGCGGCGCAGCGCAAGTTCGTGAACGTCCAGGGCATGGGGATCGCCGAAGCCCGGCTCTACCGCGACCTCGCGCACGAGCTGCCGCTGCGCGTTCCCCACGCGCACTACGCGGAGTTCGACGGGACCGGCAGCGACCCTGACGACCGGTACGTGATGGTGCTCGAAGACCTCACCGCATCCGGTTGCCGGTTCCCCACTCGCGAAGACCCCGACATCGAGGCGCGGATCTTCGACATCGTGGAGAACCTCGCCCGACTGCACGCGCAGTACTGGAAGAGCCCGAGGTTCGGCCCTCGGGGCGATCTCGACTGGATCGCGCCCCGCAGCACCGCATCCGGCGACGGCGGCGCGGGCATGGTGCAGATGGCGATCGACAACCTCACCGACCGTCTCCCCGACGGCTTCCTCGACGTCGCGCAGGCCTACGTGGCGCACGCGCCCGAAGTGATGGCGCGCTATCGCGAGGGCGAGTGCACGCTCGTGCACGGCGACCCGCACCTCGGCAACCTGTTCGTCGACGGAGACGACCCGCGCCGGACCGGTTTCCTCGACTGGGCCGTGGTCTCGTACGCGCCCGGTATCCGCGACATCGCGTACGTGCTGGCCAACTCCACGCCCACCGAGCTGCGCCGCAAGCACGAGCCGGCCCTGCTCGAGCGCTATCGGGAAGTCCTCGCCGAGAACGGCGTGACACTCGCCGCCGATTTGGCGTGGGAGCAGTACCGGCTGTTCACCATCTACGGCTGGGTTGCCGCGACCTGCACCGCGGCGATGGGCTCCCGCTGGCAACCCGAGCAGGTCGGCTTGGGCGGCACCGAACGGGCGACGCTCGCCGCCCTCGACCACGACTGCGCCGGCCTGATGGCGGAGTTGGGCACCTGAACTTCCTGCCTGTCGCGGTGCGTATCCGTTGTCATAGCCTGCGTTCACCGACGGTCTGAAGGAGACGCAATGTCGCTGTACGACACGAAGCTCGCCGCCCTCGACGGCACCCCCGACGTGCTCGCCGACGAGAAGGGCAAGGTCACCCTGTTGGTCAACGTCGCCTCGTTCTGCGGTCTCACCCCGCAGTACGAAGGGCTGCAGCAGCTCGAGGACAAGTACAAGGCCCAGGGCTTCGACGTGATCGGCATCCCGTGCAACCAGTTCGGCGAGCAGGAGCCGGGCACGCCCGACGAGATCGCCACCTTCTGCAGCACCAACTACAACGTGACCTTCCCCATCACCGAGAAGGTCGAGGTCAACGGCGACGGTCGCCACCCGCTCTACCAGGAGCTCACCCCGACCGCCGACGCCGAAGGCCACACCGGCGACATCCGCTGGAATTTCGAGAAGTTCCTCGTCGGCCGCGACGGCAACGTGATCGCGCGGTTCTCGCCGCTGGTGGTGCCCGAAGCTCCCGAGCTCGTCGACTCGATCGAGAAAGCGCTGGCGGGCTGACGAACCTCCCGTACCGGCGTCACTTTGGCATGCACGACATGCCAGATTGACGCCGGTTCGCGGGGGGGGTTAGGCGACGTCGGGGACCTGGGGTTGCGCTTGGTGCGCCGACCAGGTGCGATAGAGCGCGGCGTAGTGGCCGCCGAGGTCGACGAGCTCGGCGTGCGCACCGAGCTCGGCGAGCCGGCCGTCGAGCACCACCGCGATGCGATCGGCGCGGGCCGCGGTGGAGAGCCGGTGCGCGACCACGATCACGGTGCGGCCCTGCATGAGGCGCTCCATCGCCCGTTCGACGTGATGCTCGGTGCCGGGGTCGAGGTTCGAGGTCGCCTCGTCGAGCACGAGCACCGCGGGGTCGGCGAGCGCGGCGCGCGCGAGCGAGATGAGCTGACGTTCCCCGGCCGACAGTCGCGAGCCGCGCTCGCGTACCTCCATGTCGAGCCCGCCGGGAAACGCCCTGAACCGGTCGAGCAGGCCGAGCGCGTCGAGCGCGCGGTCGACGTCGGCGTCGGTCGCGGCGGGCCGGCCGACGCGCACGTTGTCGCGTAGCGACCCGGCGAACAAGAAGCCTTCTTGCGGCACCACGACGATGCGGTCACGCAGCGACTGCATGGTCGCGTCGCGTAGGTCGATGCCGCCGACGCGCACGGCTCCCGCGGTCGGGTCGTAGAAGCGGGCGACCAGCTTGGCGAGGGTCGACTTGCCCGCGCCGGTGGGGCCCACGAACGCGACGCGCTCACCGGGATGGATCTCGAGGGACACGTCGTGCAGCACCGGCGCGTTGGCGCCGTACGCGAAGGTGACGTGGTCGACCTGGATCCCGCCGTCGCGCGCGAGGTCGACTGCACCGGGCCGTTCCCGGATCGAGGGCTGGGTGTCGAGCACACCGAAGATCTTGTGCATCGCGGCGCCGGCGGACTGCACCGTGTTGTAGAGCTGGCTGAGCTGGTTGATGGGGTCGAAGACGTTCTGGAGGTACAGCACGAACGCGGCGACGATGCCGACCTGCACCGCGCCGCGAGATGCGAGCCAGCCGCCGTACCCGACGATCACCGCGGTCGCCGCCACCCCCGCGTACTCGATGAACGGGAAGTACTTCGACGAGATCTTCACCGTCACCATGTTGGCGAGGTACTGGTCTTCGTTGGTGCGCCAGAAGCGCCGCGTGAACGAACGCTCGCGCCCGAACGCCTGCACGACCCGCACGCCCTCGAGCCCTTCCTGCAGCGTGCTGAGGTTGGTGGAGATGCTGTCGCGCACGTCGAGGTAGGCCTTGTTCGACACGCGCCGGAACCAGCGACTCGCGAAGTAGACCGGCGGGACGATCACGAGCACACCGAGCGCGAGCTCCCACGAGAGGACGAGGATCACTACGACTGCGCCCGTGAACAAGAAGATGTTCTGCACGAACAGCACGAGACCCTGCGAGATCAACTCCTGCATCGCGTCGATGTCGGAGGTCATGCGGGCGATGATCTTGCCGGTCTTCTCGGTCTCGAAGTAGTCGAGCGACAACGACATGATGTGGCCGAACAGACGATTGCGCATCCGGCGCAGGAATCCCTCACCGATCTTCGCGACCAGGACGATCGCGGCACGACCCAGCACGTAGCCGAGCAACGCCATCACGAGGTACACGATCACCGCACGGTTCAGCGCGACGGCGTTGTGCTTCCGGATGCCGTGGTCGATCCCGAACGCGACCAGCGCCGGACCGGCGAGCAACGCCCCGGCTTGTGCCATCAGCACGACAACCGCCAGCGCGATCGACTTCCGGTCGGGGCGCAACATGCGGAACAACCGCCGGAGCACGTGCGCGGCTTCCTCGCGCGAGAGCGTCTCCTCCACGACCGCGTCGCCCCAGTAACCGCCGCTCACGGGAGCGTCGCCTCGCCGGCCGCGCCGCGCGCCCGGTCGTGCATCTCGGCGCGGGCGAGCACCTCGCGGTACTCCGGGCTGCTCTCCAGCAGACCGTCGTGCGTGCCGTCGGCGATGATCCGACCGTGGTCGATCAGCACCACCCGATCGGCGAGCGCGATCGTCGCGGGCCGGTGGGCGATGATGATCGTCGTGCGGCCCTCCATGACCTCGGCGAGCGCGGCACGGATCTCGTGTTCCTTCGTGGGATCCACCGATGAGGTCGCGTCGTCGAGGATCAGGATGCGGGGGTCGGCGAGCACCGCGCGCGCGATCGCGATGCGCTGGCGCTGGCCGCCGGAGAGTGAATATCCGTGCTCGCCGATAACGGTGTCGTAGCCGTCGGGGAGCTCGCGCACGAAGTCGTCGGCGCCGGCGAGCCGGGCCGCGCGCACGACCGCGTCCATCGACGCCTCGGGGTCGGCGAACGCGATGTTGGCGCGCACGGAGTCGGAGAACAGGAAGGTGTCCTCGAACACGAGGCCGACGGCACTCCTGACGTCGCTCAGTCGCGCTTCACGAATGTCGGCGCCGTCGACGCAGATGCGGCCCGCGTCGATGTCGTAGAAGCGCGGAATGAGCCGGGCCACGGTCGACTTGCCCGAGGCCGTCGCGCCCACGAGCGCGATCGCCTGGCCGCCGGGGATCACGAGATCGAGCCCGTCGAGGACGATCCGGTTCGACCCGTAGCCGAAGCGCACGCCCTCGAAGCGCACTTCGCCCGGACCGTCGGGGAGCGGACGCGCGTGCGGCACGTCGTGGATCGCGGGATCGGTGATCAGCACGTCGTTGATGCGGCCGGCCGCCGCGGCGGAGCGGGGCAGCTGCGCGAGCAGCATGCCGACCATGCGCAAGGGCCAGATGAGCATCAGCACGTAGAGGTTCGCGGCGACGATCGTGCCGATGCTCAGGTGGTGGTCGAGCACCTGGTGGCCGCCGTACCAGAGGATGCCGACCAACCCGAGCGCGGGCAGCAGGTCGATCTGGGGCATGAAGTTGCCGCGCAGGCGAGCCTGCTTGATCGAGTAGTCGTACACGCTGTCGGCCTCGGCGCTCAGGCGCTCCCGTTGCAGCTTCTCGGCGCCGAACCCCTTCACGACCCGCACGCCGGTGACGCTCTCCTCGACCACTCCGGAGAGATCGGAGAGCTCCTGTTGCTGCGCGAGACCGAGCGGGAACATGCGATGACTGAAGCGCGTCGCGGAGAAGTTCAACAACGGCAGCGCGGCGAGCGCGAACAACGCGAGTCCGGGGCTCTGCACGAACAGGATCACCGCGACCGCGACCATCTGGATCGAGCTCGCGATCGTCAGCGGGATCAGCAACACGACGTTGTTGATCTGCTGGATGTCGGTGTTCGCGTAGGCCATCAGCTGGCCGGTCTGCGCGCGGTCGTGGAACGCGAAGTGGAGCGTCTGCAAATGGGCGACGAGGCGCATGCGCATGTCGCGCTCGACACGCATCGCGAGGCCGAACGCGGCGTAACGACGAAGCCCGGTGCACACGGCCTGCACGGCGCCGACCCCGAGGATCAGGAGCATCCAGTCGCGGGCCGCGCCCCAGTCTTCGTTGGCCACGCCGTGGTTGATCGCCGCGCCCGCGAGCGAAGGCACGGCCACCCGGGCCGCGGCCCAGCCGAGACCGGCGAAGATCCCGCCGTTCATCATCCCGCGGTGCGCGCCGACGTTTTCGCGCATCAGCCGCCAACCGGCCTTCCGCTTCGCGCGCTCTTCGTCCACGACCACCCTCGCCGGGGCGCTTCGTGCAGCTCACGCTCTTTGCGCGGCCACGCGGCGAGACCCGCCGGCGCCCCCGGGGGGAGGCTACCAGCGGGCCACCGGAGCAGACGCTGGGATTAGGGCCGCGCGGCCCTCACGAGCGGGCAGGAGTCGGGCCGAGCCGCTGACGCTTCTCCGCGACGTGGAGCACGTCGATGATCTCGTCACCGACCAGCTCCTCGCGCTCGAGCAGCTCGTCCCGCAACGCCATGACCAGATGACGATTCACGTCGAGCATCGTGTGCACGTTGGCCTTGGCCTGGTCGAGCAGGCGCTCGACCGACGCACGCGCGTCCTCGTTGGCGAGCACCTTGCCCACGATCCCCTGCGCGATCGGACCGACCTCGACCGCTTCGAACGACACGAGCGAACCCGCCATGCCGAACGAGCCGACCATCTGCGCCGCGATGCGAGTCGCGTGCGCGAGGTCACTGCTCGGCCCGGTGCCCGACTCACCGAAGAACAGCTCCTCGGCCGTCATGCCGCCGAACGCGATCTTCATCATGCCCATCAGCTCCGAACGGGTGCGCGTGTATCGCTCCTCGTTGTCGGAGTGCGCGAGCAACCCGAGCGCATCACGGCGCTTGATGATCGAGAGCACTTCGAGCTTGCGGTTCTGACCGACGAGATACGCGACGACCGCGTGTCCTGCCTCGTGCGTCGCGATCGTGCACTTCTCCTCGTCGGTGTACTCGACGGGCTGCTTCAGACCGATCTCCTCGGTCATCTTCGCCTGCTGCACGTCGCGCCAGTCCATCGCGTCGCGCCGGTCGCGCAGTGCCCACACGAGCGCTTCGTCGAAGAGGTGCTCGATCATCACCGGCGTGTACCCGAAGGTCATCGCCGCCAGCACGTCGCGGCGCTCTTCCTTGTCGAGCTCGGGTACGTGGGTCTTCTTGTCGAGGTAGTAGTCGATGATCTCCCGGCGTCCCGAACGGGTGGGAACGTCGAAGTGGATCGAACGATCGAAACGCCCCGGGCGCAGCAGCGCCGGATCGAGGTCGGCCGCTCGGTTGGTCGCGCCGATCACCAGGATGTTCGAGAACGGTGTCGGCTTCTTCTTCAAGCGGCGGTGAGCTGGGAGCCACCGGTTCGCGAAGTCGATCATGCGCGCTTGCAGCTTCCCGCCACCGGTCGGCGCGTCGAACGACTGGAGCTGGATCAGCAGCTCGTTCACCACGCCGGAGATGCCTTCGCTCGAAGCGCTCCGATCCACCTGAGAGAACGGGTGGAGCAGATTGTCGACGGGCGACATGCGCATGCCGCTGCGGGCGCCGGCGATCGCGTCGATCTCCTCGATGAAACCGATCGCACCACCCTCTTCGCGCGCGGCCTTGCGCAGCTCCTTGAAGTAGTTGCGGATCTTGCGGCCGGTCTGGCCGTAGTACATCGACTGGAACGCAGTCGACGAGACGAACAGGTAGGGAACGCCGGCCTCGCGTGCCATCGCCTTGGCCATGTACGTCTTGCCGGTACCCGGGGGTCCCTCGAACAAGATTGCCTTGCGGGGGTTGCCACCCATGTGCTCACGGAACGTCTGGTAGCCGAGGAAGAGGTTCAGCGTGTTCACGACCTCTTGGCGAACGGGCCCGATGCCGACGACGTCGTCCATCGTCACGTCGATCTCGCTCGGGTCGTAACGCACGTGCGGCGACTTGCCGGCCGACAACATCGGCACGACGATGATCACGCCGAGCAACGCGATGAGGCCCAACGGGAGGACGATCTCCATCTGGCTGGGCGTGAAGTTCGGGAAACCGAGACGGATCGGGTTCGAGGTCGCGATCCGGTAGTAGAAGTACGCGCACACCGGTGCGAGCGTGGCGAAGAGCTTCCAGAGTCGGCGTCGACGCGTGCGCTCCCGGCTCCGCGCCACGTCGACCCCCGAGCCCCGCATCACGGCGCTGTCGGCGAGCTCGCCGAGGTCCATGTCGCCCGACCGGACGGAGGTCGGCGTCCCCCGCCGCCGGACGATTGCCACGACGGCGAAGACCGCGCTGAGCGTGGCAAATCCGGCCACGACGGCGGCGATCACCATGGGTGACGACTCAGTACAGGGGCTGGCTTCCCGCCGAATTCGTTCACGCGACCCCTCCGCATTTCACAAGCGTTCGAACACGCAGAGTAGTCGATTTGCACCTTTCGGGAATAGTGCGTTCGGCCGTATCTCTGTCGGAGGATCGAACGAACCGACGTAAGTAGGGTCCCACTGTGGCGTCCGGGTCGAAGGCGGTCGACGCCCGGGCCGACCGGGCGGTGCAGGGCGTCCTCGCGGTCGCGACGTTGAGCGCCTTCGTGTTCCACCAGCCGTGGGCCATCCCGGTGCTGGCCGTCTTCGTGGGTGCGGGCGCACTCATCGGCCCGCCCGGCAACCCGATCTACCGGATCTTCGACGGGCTCGTCGCGCCGCGGCTCCCACCCGCCGACACCGTCGAGCCGGCGGCGACGTTTCGCGCCCAGGACACCTTGGCGGTCGCACTGCTCGGCCTGGCGACCGTGTGCATCCTCATCGACCTCGGCGGGATCGCGTGGATCGTCGCGCTCGCGGAGGCCGCGGTCGCGGCGGTCGCCGCGACCACCGGCGTGCATCTCGGCGTCGTCGTGCGCGACCGGTTGCGCCGCCACTGACCAGCGCCGGCGTCGATCAGCGGGCCACCCACACCGCGGCCGCCGTGATCGCGCCGAGCACCACACAGAGTGCGACAGCCGCGCCCGCGCCCGCGCCCGACGGCCCACCGATCGCGAGCACTGCGAGCCCGCCCAACACCCCGTTGCGGATCACCGACGCCGACCCCGCGGGCGCGTCGAGCCGGCTCGCGCCGAAGCAGAGGCACGGCACGTGACGCGCTTGCGCGCGAACCAGCACCACCGTGAACGCGGCCAGCAGCACGAGCGCGACAACACCCGGCACCGCGCTCCACCACACGACGAGCAGGATCGCCACGACGATCTCGGCCGCGGGGAGGGCCCGGCCGACGACCGGGGCGAGACGATCACTCACGAGGAGCGCAACCTGCCGTTGCACCGCGGCGCGCGACCGAAGCTTCGCGACGGCCGACACCGTGAGGGCGACGCCGAGCACCAGCCGCGCCGCGAGCGCGGCCGAGGCGTCGTTCACCGGCCCGCTCCCGCGGGGTCGCGGCTCACGGGCTCAGCTCTCGAACCGGCCGTATCCACCCCGGTAGAACAACAGAGGCTTTCCCTCGGGCTTGTAGCCCAGCTCGATCACGCGCCCGACGACGATCACGTGATCACCGGCGTCGTGCTCCTCGGCCGTCTCGCAGTCGACGAACGCGAGCGCGTCCTCGACGATCGGCGAGCCCGTGCGTCCCGGCACATAGGAGATGTGCGCGAACCGGTCGGCGCCCTTCTGGGCGAACAACCGGCAGATCTCCTCGCCGTCGTCGTCGAGGAAGTTCGCCGCCCACTTGCCCGACGCCTGGATACGAGGCCACGTCGACGACGACTTCGCGGCGCAGAACAGCACGAGCGGAGGCTCCAGCGACACGGACGTGAACGAGTTGCACGCCATGCCGACGGGCTCGCCGCCGTCGACCGCGGTCACCAGGACCACGCCGGTCGCGAAGTGACCCAACACCGTCCGGTAGGTCGAATCGTCGGGAGCGAGCGGGCGCGGTCCCGAGGGACTCATCGGCCGCCTGCGTCGCGCGGACCGGCCGCCACGTGCATCTGCAGACCGTCGCGCGCCACAACGAGCTCGGGCACGCCCATCCGGGCCGCGAGCTCCCCGGCGTCGCGGCCGATCGCGTCCATCGCGTCGTCGCCGTGGATCGGATCGTGGTGGAACAGCACCAGGCTCCGGGCGCCGACCTCGCGCGCGACGAGCACCGCGTAGTCGACCGTGCAGTGTCCCCAGTGGCGCTTCGGCTCGTACTCGGCGAGCGTGTGCTGCGCGTCGTGGATCAGCACGTCGACGCCGTCGCAGAGCTCCAACACCTCGGCGGGCACGAAGTCGTCGGCGTGCTCGACGACCGTTCCCGGGCCGTGGTCGGGCAGGTACGCGACCGACGTCCCGTTCCAGTCGACACGGAACCCGAGCGTCGGCCCGACATGGCGAATCCACCGGGACCGCACCTTCGCGAGCCCGACGGGGAAGTCGTCGTCGGCGGTGTCGTGGAAGCGCACCTCGCCGGTCAGGTCGCTGGGCCGGATCGGGAAGAAGGGCGGGCGCATCATCTGTGCGAAGACCTCACCGAGCGGCCCCTCGGCCTGGCGCGGCCCGTAGACGTCGAGCGTGGCGCCCTCGACGTGGAGCGGCACGAAGAACGGCAGGCCCTGCATGTGGTCCCAGTGGAGGTGCGACAGGAGCGCCGTTCCGTGGAAGGTGCCCTCGCACGTCATCCCGTAGGGGCGCAGGCCGGTGCCGAGGTCGAAGAGGATCGGCGGCTGGTCGGGCGCCTCGAGCACCACGCAGGAGGAGTGACCGCCATAGCGCGCGAATTCGGCGCCGGTGCAGGGCGTCGAGCCCCGCACTCCGTAGAAGGTGATCGTGACGCCCCCCGACACGAGGCGGAGGATACTCAACACCACCTCGCCGACGACAGCGCGCACTCGCGTCCGGGCGCCGGCACCGCATCGAGACCGCGCGCGGGCCCGCCCGCCGTAGGATCGGATTCATGACGATTGCCGCGGAACCGGCCGGAACGGGCCGGCGCGAGACCGGTGACGGGGTCATCCGCACCGTCGCGCTCACGAAGGTGTTCGACGGGCGGGGCGGCGCGGTGCGGGCGGTGGAATCGCTCGACCTCTCGGTGGAACGGGGCGAGGTGTTCGGCCTGCTCGGCCCGAACGGCGCCGGCAAGACCACGACCGTCGGCATGCTCACGACCCGCGTGATCCCCACATCGGGCGAGGCCTGGGTCGGGGGCGTCGACGTGGTCGCGCATCCCGCCGCCGCCAAGCAGGTGATCGGCGTCGTGCCCCAGACCAACACGCTCGACCGCTCCCTCGACGTGTCGGAGAACCTGTTCTTCCACGGTCGTTACTTCGGCATGAGCGCCAAGGAAGCGCACCGCAAGACCGGCGAGCTCCTCGAGCAGTTCCGGCTCGCCGACCGCGCCAAGGCCGGCGCCGACGAGCTCTCGGGCGGGATGGCGCAACGGTTGATGGTCGCCCGCGCCATCATGCACGAGCCCGACGTGCTCTTCCTCGACGAGCCGACCTCGGGCCTCGACCCGCAGAGCCGCCTCGCGCTCTGGGACGTCATCCACGAGCTCCACGCCAACGGCCAGACGATCGTGCTGACGACGCACTACATGGAAGAGGCCGACACGCTCTGCCGGCGGGTCGCGATCGTCGACCACGGCCGGCTCCTCGCGCTCGACACCCCCGCCCAACTGAAGGCGACCATCGGCGCCGACACCGAGTTGCGCATCCAGGCCTCGGGCGATCTGCAGGCCCTCGCCAACGACCTCGCGGCGCTGCCCGGCATCGACAGCGCGCGAGTCGTCGACGACGTCGTGTACGCGTACGTGACCCACGGCGGGCCGACGCTCTCCGACGTGATCACGCACGCCGACCGGCAGGGCTTCGCGATCACCGACGTCGGTGTGAAGGAGACGACGCTCGAGACGGTGTTCATCAACCTCACCGGAAGGGACCTCCGCGAATGACGGCAACGGCCACTGCCGAACAGACCCTGGGAACCGCGCGCGCGTCGTCTCGCCACGCGTTCGTCGCGCTGCTCCGCCGCGATCTGACCGTGCTCGGCAAGGACAAGTGGATGTTCCTCGGCCGCACGATCATGCAGCCACTGCTGTTGATCTTCGTGTTCACGTACGTGTTCCCGAAGATCGGCGAGGCGATCGGCTCGAAGCCGTCGAGCTTCGCGACGTTGCTCGTGGGCGGCACGATCGCGAGCGCGATGATCTTCCAGGGCGTGCAAGCAGTCGCGCTGCCGCTCGTCCAGGACTTCGGCTACACGCGCGAGATCGAAGATCGCGTGCTCGCGCCGATGCCGGTCTGGGCGGTCGCCGCGGAGAAGGTCGCCGGTGGCGCGCTCCAGGCGTTGCTCGCCTCGCTGGTGGTGTTTCCCCTCGCCCTGTTCATCCCGGCCAACAAGGTGCACCTCTCGGTGCACTGGTTCTACCTGATCACGCTCTTGCCGCTCGCGGCGGTGATGAGCGCCTCGTTCGGCCTCACCATCGGCACTCGTGTGCAGCCGCGCCAGGTGCCGCTGATCTTCAGCCTGCTCGTGATCCCGATGACGTTCCTCGGCGCGGTCTACTACCCGTGGCGCACGCTCACACCGTTGCCGTGGCTCAAGGTCGCGGTGCTCGTGAACCCGTTGATCTACATGAGCGAGGGAATGCGCGTCGCGCTCACCAACGGCGTGCCCCACATGCCGATCGTCGCGATCTACTTCGCGCTGATCGGGTTCACCGTGGCCTTCCTGAAGCTCGGCATCGACGGCTTCAAGAAGCGCGTCCTCAGCTGAGCTGACCCCCGGGGTTACGCGGAGGGCTTCGGGCCGTTCGCGCGTGCTTCGTTGACGGCCACGAGCGCGCCGCGGAGCTGCTCGATCCACTCACCTTCGTGGTCGCGCACGAGGCGCACGCACCACGCGAGCGCGTCGGAGCGGCTGCGCGCGACTCCTGCGCCCACGAGCGTGTCGAGCACCTGGCGCTCCGACATCCGCAGGCGCGTCATCACGGGCACCGCGAGCGCGGTGAACACGCGTCGCTCGTCGCCGCACTGCGCGCCCCACGCGACCTTGCGACCGGTTCGCTGCTCGGCCTCGTCGGCGATCCTCATGCGCTGCTCGCGCGTCTCTTCCCGGAACCGCTGGATGCGCGCCTCGCGGGCGGCGGCGCGGGCGGTGTCGTCGGCGTCCTTCGGGTAGTCGGGCTCGCCGACTCGGCCCACCACGAGGATCTCCTCGCGGTCGGTCGTCACTTCGGGCGGCGCGGTGAACCAGTCGTCGGGCAGCCGCCCGGCGAACCATCCGGCCAGATCCTGGGTCTTCGTGCTCGTTGTCATGCAGTCATTACATCATTACTTCATATCGGAGTCAAGGCGACAGGGCGGCCCGCAGGCGGCTCGCGTAGTCGGCCATCTCGGTCTCGCTGTCGTACTTGTGGCGGGGCCAGAAGAAGCCGCGCAGCCCGTCGCCCTTGGTGCGCGGCACCACGTGCACGTGCAGGTGCGGCACGGCCTGGCTGACGATGTTGTTCTCGGCCACCCAAGAGCCCTGGGCGCCGAGTGCCTCCACTACCGCGGTGCAACAACGAGCGACCGCGCCGAACAGCGGGGCCAGCAACTCGGCCGGCAGGTCGGGAAGGGTCACCACGTGCTCACGCGGGATCACGAGCACGTGCCCCTTGAACACCGGCCGATGGTCGAGGAACGCGACGACGTCGGGCTCGTCGAGCACGACGTGTGATCGCTCGCTCCCCGACGCGACGGCGCAGAAGACGCAACCGTCGACCGGCACGCGACCTACTTACGACGCGACGGCTTACGGCGCGACGGCCTGGCCGGTCGCGTAGCGATACAGATACGCGGCGCCGACGATCGCGACGGGAACGCTGATGAGCGATCCGATTCCGCAGAGCAGTCCGCCCGCCCAGCCCACGATGCCGAGCAGACCGAGCGCGACCGGGAGCCCGGGCTTCGAGCGCGTCGTCGCGAAGCTGGCGCTCAAGGCCTCCGTCGGGCCCTTGCCCTGATCGAGGAAATAGAACGGCGCCAAGCCCCAGAACGCGATGACGAACAGAGCTCCGATGCCGCAGATCACCGAGCCGACGGCGAGCATGAGGCCGTAGAGCAGTGAGAACGAGATCCACTCGCCCCAACGCTCGGTTTGAAACGCCTTGGCGAAGTCGATCGACTGACCGCTCGTCGCCATGAGCGCGGCGTTGAAGATGCCGAGGTAGGCGACCGCGCCGACGAGCAACGCAAGCGCGACGAAGAAGAACAAGCCGATGAACCCGCGAACGACGAAGATCCCGATCAATTCGAGGACGAACGTGACCGCGGCCGGCAGCACGATGATCGCGATGAACGTCCCGACATTCGCGCTGAACTTGTTCCAGCCGTAGGAGATCGCGGCGCCGACGTCGGGGCTCGCCCCTCCGGGAGGGACGGCGCCGTACGGAGGGGGCGGGGGCGGCGGAACGTCGTTCACAGAAGCTCCTCAGCTCGAGATCCCGAGACCGTAACCCCGTATTGCGGCCCCGACGGGGACTGCCGGCGCCGGGCGCCGGCCCGAGCCGTGATTCGCTGCTACGCCGGCGACTCGTAGGGCCGCAGACGCGGCTTGGCCGCCTCGCGCTTGGGCACCATGACCCGCCGCCGGAAGTAGCAGACCTCTTCGCCGCGCTGGTTGAAGCCCCACGTCTCGACGGTGACGACACCGCGGTCGGGCTTGCTCTGCGATTCGCGCAGCTCGAGCACCTTGGTCTCGGCGTAGATCGTGTCGCCGTGGAACGTGGGTCGCTTGTGCTGGAGCGTCTCCACCTCGAGGTTGGCGATCGCCACCCCGCTCACGTCGGGAACCGACATGCCGAGCACGAGGCTGTACACGAGGTTGCCGACCACGACGTTCTTGCCGAACTGCGTCTGCGTCTCGCCGTACCAGGCGTCGGTGTGCAACGGATGATGGTTCATCGTGATCATGCAGAACAGGTGGTCGTCGGCCTCGGTGATGGTCTTGCCGGGCCAGTGCTTGTACACGTCGCCGACCTCGAAGTCCTCGAAGTAGCGGCCGAAGGGGCGCTCGTGAACGGTCATGACGGGAAGCGTAGGGCCCGCCTGGCGCGGGTGTTCAACCGGTGACCGGTGGGTACCCTCGCGCAGCCGGGGACAACCCGAAAGAGGTCAGTACATGAAGAAGCTGGGAATATTGACGATGGCCTTCGCCCTGATGGCCCCGCTTGCGTTCAGCGCCGGGCCGGCCGGTGCGGCGACGCTCGTCACGTGTGCGAAGCCGTCAGGTTCTGTGACGTTCTCTCCCGGTCTCGGTGCAACGCCGAAGCTCCAGACGACGACGTTCACCCTTCCGATCAAGGGTTGCAAGGGTGGCGGCGTTACCAGTGGATCGTCGAAGGGCTCCGCGAAGGGGACGACGAAGTCGTCATGCGGGACGTTCGCGTCTGCGGGCAAAGAGATCACAAAGGTGACGATCACCTGGAACAACAAGAAGACGTCGACCGCGACACTGACCACACTGGTCAGCATCTCGGGCAAGACGGGCATTACCGCGACCGTGTCAGGGAAGATCAGCGCAGGTATGTTCGTCGGCAAGACGTTGAAGACGAAGGTGAAGATCACGATCCCGTCGGGCGCGTGCACCGACGCCAAGCCGCTCAAGAAGGCGACGCTCACGGGCCTCGCCGCGGTCACGATCGGTTAGTACAGCGAGACGACGTTCGGGACGTCTCGGGGCCGGCTACCGACCCCGAGACGTTTCGCGTTACAACCGAGCCGTCGGTTACTTGAACAGCTTCCAGAACATGGCGCCGACCTTGCGCTGTCGACCCGACTTCGTCCACGGGATGCCTGTTGCGCGCGATACCCGGCGCTTCGCGTTCGTGACGCCGAACTGGCGCTTCCAACTCCAGCCGCCCTTGTTCATGTGTGCCTCCGAAACGTGTGGCCCGCGCGCGGTATCGGCACGAAGTCGGAGCGCCTCAATGCCGAAACCACGGCGCCGCGAGGGTCGGCCGGTCGACAATCCGAACAGTTGGCCCGAAGCGAGCGCCAGCGAGCCTTCGGGACAGCTCGGCGTTCGAGCGGCCGGCCCGACCAACCCGAACTATCTGCCGGCGGCGTCCGCTCGGGCCAGCAAGCCCCGCGCGATCACGAGGCGTTGGATCTCGTTGGTGCCCTCGCCGATCAGCATCAGCGGCGCGTCGCGGTAGTACCGCTCCACGGGGATCTCGGTGGTGTAGCCGACGCCGCCGTGGATGCGCATCGCGTCGGTTGCGAGCTCGAAGGCGGTCTCGCTCGCGAAGAGCTTGGCCATGCCGGCCTCCACGTCGGCGCGCTCGCCCGCCTGCTTGCGCTCGGCCGCATTGCGCGTCAGCAGCCGGGCCGCTTCGAGCTTCGTCGCCATGTCGGCGAGCTTGAGCTGGATCGCCTGGTGCTCGGCGATCGGCTTGCCCATCGTGCGCCGTTCCCTCGCGTATCCGATCGCGGCGTCGAATGCGGCCCGGGCGACACCCACCGCGCGGGCGGCGATGTTGATGCGACCCACCTCGAGGGCGCCGAGGATGTAGCCGAGCCCGCGGCCCTCCTCACCGAGCAGGGAGTCGGCCGGGATTCGATGCGCGTCGTACGCCATCTCCACGGTCTCGATGCCCTTGTAGCCGAGCTTGCCGATGTTGCGGCTCACGGTGATGCCGCCGCTGCGCGGCCCGGGCTCCTTCTCCACGATGAAGCAGCAGACGCCGGCGTCGGTGCGAGCGGCCAGCGCGACGATCGCGGCGCGCTCACCGTTGGTGACCCACATCTTGGTGCCGTCGATCACGTACTCCTCACCGTCGCGCACGGCGCGGCAGGCGAGATTGCGCGTGTCGCTCCCCGCGTCGGACTCCGAGAGCGACAGGCAGCCGCGGAGCTCTCCGGTCGCGAGACGGGGCAGCCAACGCTCCTTCTGGGCGTCGGTGCCGTGGTGCACCACGAGATACGCGGCGATCGTGTGCGTGTTGACGATCCCCGACAGCGACATCCAGCCGTACGCGAGCTCCTCGACCACCCCGATGTAGGTGAGCAGGTCGAGGCCCAGGCCGCCGTACTCCTCGGGGATGGTGATCCCGAACAGTCCGAGCGCCTTCATCTGCTCGACGATCGCGGTCGGGAACTCGTCGGCGCGCTCCATCTCCGACGCGACGGGAATCACCTCGCGTGCGATGAATCGGCGAATGGTCTCGATCAGCTCGCGGCGGATCTCGGGATCAGTTTCGGCGGCCATGGCGCGAACGCTACGCGAGCGCCCTCCGAGGCGGCGACCTGGGCTCCCTCGCCTGATCGGTACCGTACCCACGCCCATGATGAGTCACCGAACGCTCCAAGGCTTCCACCACGACGAAGCGATGCGGAACCGCCGCGTCAACCGGGCGACGCTCCGCCGAGTCTTCGGCTACGTGAAGCCCTACCGCGCGATCCTCATCGGCTTCATCCTCGCGGTGATCGTCGACTCGATCGTGACGGCGGTCCCGCCCCTCCTCTTCCGGGCCCTGCTCGACCATGCGCTGCCGCCGAAGCACCACAACCGTCACCTCGTGCTCGTCCTCGCGTTGACTGCCGTCGGGCTCGCCTTCGCCGACGCGATGCTCTCACTGCTGCAGCGCTGGTACTCGTCGCGGATGGGCGAAGGGCTCATCTACGACATGCGGGTCCAGCTCTTCGACCACGTGCAGCGCATGCCGCTCGCGTTCTTCACGCGGACGCAGACCGGCGCGCTCCAGTCGCGCCTCAACAACGACGTCATCGGCGCGCAGCAAGCGGTCACGACCACGCTCGGAACGGTCGTGTCGAACGTGATCAGTCTCGCGGTCGTGCTGACGGTGATGCTCAGCCTCGAGTGGCGACTCACGATCTTGACGCTGTTCGTGCTCCCGTTCTTCGTCTGGCCCGCGCGGCGCATGGGTCCGAGGATGCAACAGCTCACGCGCGAAGGCATGCAGCTCAACGCGGAGATGAACAACCTCACCGTCGAGCGGTTCAACGTCGCCGGCGCGTTGCTCGCGAAGCTCTTCGGGCGCCGGGAACGGGAGCGCCGGGCGTTCGAGACCCGGGCCGCAGGTGTTCGCGACATCGGCGTGCGCACCGCGCTCTACGGCCGCGTCCTGTTCGTCGCGCTCGGCCTCGTCGCCGCGGTCGGTACGGCCGTCGTGTACCTCGTGGGCGGCAACCTCGCGATCTCGGGTGCGATCACCACGGGAACCGTCGGCGCCTTCATGCTGTACGTCGCCCAGATGTACCAGCCGCTCGCGCAGCTCACGAACTCCCGCGTCGACGTGCTCACCGCCCTTGTGTCGTTCGAGCGCGTCTTCGAGGTGCTCGACTTCCCGCCGCTGATCGCCGACCGCCCCGACGCAATCCCGCTCACCGACCCGCGAGGACGCGTCGAGCTCGATCACGTGTGGTTCCGGCACCCACCCGGCCGCGAGGTTTCGCTCGAGTCGTTGGAGACGCCGGGCACGCCGGGTGCCGACGATCCGAGCGACTGGATCCTCCGCGACGTCTCGTTGACGATCGAACCGGGCGAGACGGTCGCGTTGGTCGGACCTTCCGGCGCGGGGAAGACGACGATCGGCATGCTCGTGCCGCGCATCTACGAGGCGACCGAGGGAACCGTCCGCGTCGACGGCCACGACGTGAACACGCTCACGCTCGAATCGTTGCAGGCGTCGGTGGGTCTCGTCGCTCAGGATCCCCACCTGTTCCACGAGACGATCCGCGCCAACCTCAAGTTCGCGAAGGTCGACGCGAGCGACGCGGAGCTCGAGACTGTCCTGCGCAGCGCGCGCATCTGGGATCTCGTCGCGTCACTCCCCGACGGTCTCGACACCGTCGTCGGTGAACGCGGCTACCGCATGTCGGGCGGCGAGAAACAACGCCTCGCGATTGCACGATTGTTGCTGAAGGATCCCGCGATCGTGATCCTCGACGAAGCGACATCGAGTCTCGACTCCGAGTCGGAGCAGGGTATTCAAGAAGCCCTCGACTTGACACTGCTGAACCGCACCGCGATCGTGATCGCGCACCGGCTGTCGACGATCGTCGGCGCCGACCGCATCGTCGTGGTGAACGACGGGCAGATCGCGGAGACCGGCACACACGCGGAGTTGCTGGCCCGAGGCGGCTTGTACTCGGAGTTGTACCGCACGCAGATCGGCCGGGCCCCCGGCGACGGCGACGACACGGACTGACACGGTCACCTACCGTGCGTTGCCGGAGCGAATCGGCCGCTACGATCGATTGACTCCGCAATGACTGACGAGCGATCTCCCGACCCCCTCGACCGCAGCGCGCGGCTCGCATCGCGGCGTCGTCGCGTTCGCGTTTTCAGCGTCGTCGTGATCACCGTCCTGGTCGTCGTGGGAGTCGGAACCGGCGCCGCGCTTCGCAGCAACGACGAGGGCGGCGCGGTGGTGAGCCCCGGCAAACACGCGAGCGGCGCGACCGTGCACGCGGTGACCGATTCCAAGGGATCGCACAAGAAGTCCCAGCCGCCGCGCAAGCTCAGCAACGGTGAGCCGCTCAAGTTGTGGATCGGCGGCGACTCGCTCGCGGGATCGTTCGGCCTCGCGCTCGGCGCCACCGCGGGCGCAACCGGGATCGTCGACGCGACCATCGACTACAAGGTCTCGAGTGGGCTCGCCGACAACGGCATTCGCAACTGGTTGGAGCACGCGCAGGAGACGATGGCGAGTGAGGATCCCGACGCGGTCGTGTTCATCATCGGCACGAACGACGCGTCGATCGTCAACTCCCAGGACTCCAACAACGACGGCGAGCCCGACTGGGAAGTTCGTTACCGCCAGAAGATCGACGAGATGATGATGACGTTCGTCGGTGGCGACCGCCATCGCACGGTCTACTGGCTCGGGCCACCCACGCTTCGCGACGACACGCTCGACAAGGGCGCCCAGGCGCTCGGTCCGGTCATGCAGGAAGAAGCGAAGAAGTTCGGGGGCGACGTCGTGTACGTCAACACGTACGCGCTCTTCTCCGACAAGGCGGGCGGATACTCCGAGTCGCTGTCGGACGGGCACGGGAACCTCGTGCAGATGCGCATCTCCGACGGCGTTCACTTCACCGTCGACGGCGCCAAGTACCTCGCGAACGCGGTGTGGAAGCTCCTCGACAAACGTTGGAACATCAGCGCCCAGTGGCATCCGTCGACGCCCATCGAGTACACGATCGCCCCGGGGAGCAACGACTACGTGCCCGGCGTCGGTCACTACCGCCCCTCGGTCTCGCACTCCTCTACGAGCACGACCGTGCCGCACTCCTCGGTGACGGCCACCACGACGGCGAACGCGTCGTCGACCACTACGGCGTCGACCCTGCCCTCCTCCTCGTCGACCACACCACCGAACTCCACCACGCCGTCGACGACGCCACCGAAGACGACCACGCCTCCGGCCACCACCCCGCCGTCGACGACGCCGCCCAAGAAACCGGCGAAGACGCCCACGACCTGAGCACGGGCTCGGCCGGCCGCTTCTCGTAGCCTGGCCCGATGACCGACGAGCTGCGCGCCGCCTCTGCGGCAGTGGACACCGCCCGAACCGTCGTCGACGCCGCGGCCCGGGCACTCGCCCGGCAGTCGAGCGAGAACGGCAAGCTCTCGGTCGCGCTGCTGGATCAACACCAGGTCGTGGCCTACGACCTCGCCCACGCGGCCGCCGCGGTCGAGGGGTCACGCGTGATGTGTGGCTACGGCGAACACGGCGAAGTGGAGTCGATGCTGGCGCGCGCGTACGTGGCCGACGCGATGCACGACGTCGCCACCCGCACGATGGGCCGCGCCGTTGCGTGGGGTGTCGATCCGCAGGCACTCGCCGACGTGATGCCGTTCGTCGCCGAGCACCGGGCCCCGGCGTTCCTCGAGCAGCTGGGCGAACAGTGCGTCAAGCACGGCACCGGACCGACCCATCTCTCCGACGATTTCGAGCTCGTCGGCGAGACGTTCCGCCGATTCGCCGACGACAAGATCCGCCCGGCCGCCGAGCACGTGCACCGCACCAACGCCGACGTACCCGAGGACATCATCGCCGGGCTCGCCGAGCTCGGCGGGTTCGGGCTCTCGGTGCCCGAGGAATACGGCGGCTTCGCAACCGGCGGCGAATCCGACTACATGGGCATGGTGGTCGCGACCGAAGAGCTTTCGCGCGGTTCGCTCGGCATCGGCGGCTCGCTCGTGACGCGGCCCGAGATCCTGACGCGCGCGCTCGTGGCCGGCGGCACCGAAGAGCAGAAGCAAACGTGGCTGCCGCGCATCGCGAGCGGCGAGCTGATGGTCGGGATCATGGTGACCGAACCCGACTACGGCTCGGATGTGGCCGGCGTGAAGGTGACCGCGACACCCGCCGACGGCGGCTGGCTCGTCAACGGCGTGAAGACCTGGGCAACGTTCGCAGGTCGCGCCGACGTGCTCATGCTGCTCGCACGCACCGATCCCGACCGATCGGCCGGGCACCGCGGGTTGTCGATCCTGATCGTGGAGAAACCGCGGGCAGCGGGACACGCGTTCGCCTTCGACGACGGACGCGGCGGCCACATCGAGGGCCGGGCGATCGACACCATCGGCTATCGCGGCATGCACTCCTACGAGGTCGCGTTCGACAACTGGTTCGTGCCCGGCACACACCTCATCGGCGGCGAGGCCGGGCTCGGTCGCGGCTTCTATCTCCAGATGGCCGGCTTCGAGAACGGCCGGCTCCAGACCGCGGCGCGCGCCGTCGGCCTGATGCAAGCCGCGTTCGAAGCCGGCCTCTCGTACGCGCAGGAACGCAAGGTGTTCGGCGCGCCCGTGTTCGACTACCAGCTCTCGAAGGTGAAGCTCGCGCGCATGGCCGCCCTGATCCAGGCCGGCCGGCAGTTCTCCTACGACGTCGCCCGCAAGATGGCGGCCGGCGAGGGCACCCTCGAGGCGTCGATGGTGAAGGCGTACGTGTGCCGGGCCGCCGAGTGGGTCACCCGGGAGGCCATGCAGCTCCACGGAGGAATGGGCTACGCGGAGGAGTTCCCCGTGTCGCGCTTCTTCGTGGACGCACGCGTGCTCTCGATCTTCGAGGGTGCCGACGAGACGCTCTGCCTACGCGTGATCGCCCGCCGCCTCGCCGAACAGGCGTAACTACTCGGCTACGAGCTGCGGCCCTCCATCACGGGTCGGCCGCTCGAGACCATCCGGGCCTCCGCGCTGCGCCTGGCCTTGCCGGGCCCGTTACGTCGTGTACATGAGCGAGCCGGGCGTAGTGAGCAGCTCGCCGGTCTCCAACCACGTCTTGAGGCCGGAGAGGATCATCGGCCAGCCGCCGTAGATCTGGGCGTTGGCGCCTTCGCGCATCTGGTCGTGGGTGAGCGTGAGGCGACACGAATCGCCGACCGGCTCGATGTCCCACGTGACGCGCGTCGAGCCCTCGGCCTTCGCCTCTTCGCTGAAGAAGGCCACCATCGTGTGCACCAGGTGGCGCGGCGGATCGGCTTCGAGCACCTCGCCCTCGCCGAGCACGAAGCCGGCGTTCGGCGCCTCCATCACCAACTGCGAACCGGGCGACCAGTCCGACTTGCAGCTCGCGCCGAAGTTGTACTTGGCCCGGATCTCGGGGTCGGTGATCGCCTCCCACAGCCGTTCGGGCGTGGTCTTGATGTAGATCTCGAACACCTTCTCCATGGGGCTCTCCAGTCGTTGTTTGAGGTCGCTCAGGCCGGCGACCCAAGGCTCGGCGTACTTGCTCACCCACCGGTCGTGGACGAGCCGGATCGGGACCGGGTTGAGGAAGTGGAGCTTCTCCCGGCCCCGCCGCCGGGTGACGACGAGACCCGCTTCCTCGAGTTGCTTGAGGTGCTTCATCACGCCGAAGCGCGTCATCGGGAACCGCTCCTCGAGCGCGCGCAACGTCTGACCGTCCTCGCGGAACAGCTCGTCGAGCAGGCTCCGCCGGGTCGGGTCGGCAAGGGCCTTGAACACTTCGTCCACGCCCCGACAATACGTGACCAATTAGTCACATGTCAAGCGGGTCGCCGCCTCGGCTGCACCGGGAGCCCGGGCGCGACCGGCCCGGCCTCGGGCCCGACCCGGGCCCAGACCCGCGCCGCGAGCCCGGGCACGAAGGGCTCGAGCTCCGCACCGATCACCCGGACCGCACTCACGAGCGGCCCCAGCGCAACGCGCGCCGCGTCGTGATCACCGCCGGCGCGCAGGAGCGTCCACGGACGCGTCGCTTCCACGTAGCGATTCGCGACGTCGACCAAACCGACGAGTGCCTCGGTCGCTCCGCGCAGGTCGAAGCCGGCGAGCGCCTGGTCGATCCGCGCCCGCGTCGCGTCGCACTTCTCCGCCAACTCGCAGTCGGGAGAAGTCGCGATCGGCTCCGCGCCGAAGGCCCGCGCCGCGAGGGTCACCGTTCGCTGCACGAGGTTGCCCACGCCGTTCGCGAGATCGCGGTCGGCGCTCTCGACCAGTCGGTCCTCCGTGAAGTCGGCCTCGCCGACCAGAGGGATCTCGCGGCACAGCCACCACCGCAACGCATCCGTGCCGTAACGCTCGATGAGCGCGGCGGGGTCCACCGCGTTGCCGAGCGACTTGCCGATCTTGCGGCCGTTCGCAGTGACGTAGTCGTGCACGAAGAGCGTCGACGGCAGCGGCTGCCCGGCCGAGCAGAGGATCGCGGGCCAGATCACGGCGTGGAACCGAACGATGCCCTTGCCGATCACGTGGGCGCGGCTGGCGGAACCGCACCACCAGTCGCGATACCCGTCGTCGGGCCCGCCGTAGCCGAGCGCGCTCACGTAGTTGGTCAGCGCGTCGAACCACACGTAGACGATCTGGTCGGGATCACCGGGAACCGGGATGCCCCAGTGGTGCACCCGCGCGCTCGGGCGCGACACGCTGATGTCGCGCACCGGTCCGGCGAGGAAGCCGAGCACTTCGTTGCGGCGGGCCTCGGGCTCGATGCGGAGGTGATTACTGACGATCAGCTCGGTGAGCCGGTCGCGATATCGCGACAAGCGGAAGAACCAGTTCTCCTCCGCGATCTGCTCGAGCGGGGCGTCGTGCTCGGGGCAACGCCCGCCGGGCAGCGACTCGGGGTCGTAGAACTCCTCGCACCCCCCGCAGTACCAGCCCGTGTACCGCTCGCGAAAGAGGTCGCCGTTGGCCGCGCACCGGCGCCAGATCTCCTCCACGGCCGGACGGTGCCGCGGGTCGGCGCTGGTGCGCAGGAAGTCGTCGTAGGAGACGTCGAGGGCGTCGGCCAGGGAGCGGAAACCGTCGGCGTTGCGCGCCACGAACGGGGCAACACCCTCCCCGGCCGCTCGCGCCGCCTGCACGTTCTTGGCCGCGTGCTCGTCGGTACCGGTCAGGAAGCGGACGGCGCGGCCGCGAGCGCGCGCATGGCGAGCGAGCACGTCGGTCTGCACGTACTCGAGCGCGTGCCCGAGGTGCGGCGCCCCGTTGACGAACGGGATCGCAGTGGTGAGATACAGGCGGTCAGGCATCGTTGCTCCTCGCTCGCCCGCCACGGGGGGAGCTCGAGCCGATGCCGGCGGATCCCGCGTGTGGCGGGACCCGGGCGCGTGCGCGTCAGAACCCCGAGACGGGGCCCATCATTCGTGCGTACGCAGTGGTGTTCACGAACGCCAGTTTACCGGAGCGTTACTGCGCGCTCCGACGCATTCCGGCGCGCTCGCCACGGGACACGACCTTGATGGCCACCTTGCGCGAGGCCTCGTCGATCATCTCGTCGCCGAACATCACGGCACCCTTGCGGTCGCCCTCGGTCGTGGCCTTCTCGTAGGCCTCGAGGATGTCGACCGCGCGGTCGAACTGCTCCTGGCTCGTGCCGAAGATCTCGTTGAGGATCGTCACTTGGTCGGGGTGCAGCGCCCACTTGCCGTCGTAGCCGAGGATCTGCGCCCGCTTGCAGAACTCGCGGAAGCCCTCGGGGTCGCGCACCTTCACGTAGGGCCCGTCGATCACCTGGAGCCCGTTGGCGCGACCGGCCATGAGGATCTTCACGAACGCGTAATGGAAGTAGTCGCCGGGGTACTCGGGGATGTTGAGCCCGCCCGCGAGCGAGGGCATCTCCATCGAGGCCGACATGTCGACCGGGCCGAGCACGATCGTCTCGAGGCGGTCACTCGCGGCGCAGATCTCCTCGACGTTGATGAGCCCGCGCGCGGTCTCGATCTGGGCCTCGATGCCGACGCGTGACTGGCGGCCGGTGACCTTCTCGATCTGGGTGAGGAGGTGATCGAGCGCGATCACGTCGGCGGCGTTCTCCACTTTCGGGAGCATGAGCTCGTCGAGACGCTCCGACGCACCTTCCACGACCTCGATCACGTCGCGGTAGGTCCACTCGGTGTCCCACGCGTTCACGCGCACGCACAGCACGCTCTCGCCGAAGTCGAGGGTGTTGATCGCGTTGACCACCTTGGCGCGGGCCGCGGGCTTCTCGAGCGGGGCGACCGCATCTTCGAGGTCGAGGAACACCATGTCGGCGCCGAGACCGGGGGCCTTGCCCAGCATCTTCTCGCTGGAGCCGGGCACCGAGAGGCACGAGCGGCGGGGCAGGTTACGAGAGCGTTCGGACATGCGAAAAGCGTACTGTTCGGTCATGCCCAGTGTCCCAACCGACACGCTGCACGAGCTGGCCGACGGGGTGTTCGTGTGGATCCAGCCCGGCGGCGAGTCGGGGGTGAGCAACGCGGGGGCGATCGTCGACGACGACGGCATCACCGTGGTCGACACCCTCATGGTCCGGTCGCAGTGGGAGCCGTTCGCGGCGGCGGTCGAGCGGCTCGGCCGGCCGGTGCGCCGGCTCGTGCTCACCCACGCCCACATCGACCACGTCGGCGGCTCGCGCGCGTTCGCCAACGCGATGGTCCTCGGCTCGCAACAGACCAGCGACCTGCTCGACGGCGAGATGCCGCTGGTCGCGTACAAGGCCTTCATGCCCGCCTTCGACGCCGAGTTCGACGAGCTGGCCGAGATCGGCACCCGGCCCGTGACCCATCTCGTGACCGACGCCGCGCAGCTCACTCCGAGAGTGGAGCTCCTGCCCGCCAGCGGTCACACCGACGGCGACGTGATGGTGCTCGTGGAAGACGTCGACGTGCTGTTCGCCGGCGACCTGTGCTTCTTCGGGGTGACGCCGCTCGCGTTCCAGGGCAACCCGGCCACGTGGGCCGACGTGGTCGACACGATCGGCGAGCTGGCCGGCACGATCGTGCCCGGCCACGGACCGGTCGGCGGCGAGGCGGAGACCAAGCTCCTCGCGCAATACCTGCGGCACTGCGTCGCCGTGGCACGCGGCGACCAGGCCGCCATCCCTCCGGGGCCTTGGGACGACTGGCCCGAGCGCGACCCGCGTGACGCGATCAACATCGAGCGCGCCGCGCTGCTCGCCCAGGGCCACGACGTGATGCCCAATTCCATGCTCCGCGCGATGGGCTTCTAGCCGTCGGTTTTGTCGGTGGTGGGATCCATCGGGGTGCGCTCGCGCTGCGACTCGATGAGCCCGACCGAGCTGGTGAGCATCATCGCGACGAGGGCCGCCAACAGCGTGGTGGGCAAGAGGCGCATCCCGCCCATCTCGGTGACGACGAGCGTCGAGCCGAGCAACGTCTTGGTGACGCCGACGTTGGCCGCGGCCATGAACGCGGCGACGACGATGCCGGTGCGCGCGTCGGCGAACCCGTGGTGCGTCAGCTCCCCGAGCGTCGCACCCATGAAGAAGAGCGGGATGATGAAGCCGCCCGGCCAGCCCGACGACACCGTGATCGACGCGCCGAGCAGCTTCGCGACGACCGCCACGATCAGCACGCTCACGACCAGCCGGTGTGTGAGCACGTGCCCGGTTTGTTGCTCACCGAACGTCAGGGCGTACGGCGACCACAGCGCGAGGAGGGCGAGCACGAGCCCCCCGACGACGGGGCGCACGGTGCGCGGCGCGAAGGCGAACGCGCGCCGGAGGCCGAGCACCAGATACGTGAACACGATCGCGACGGCCGCGCCGCCCACCCCGGCGCCGATGGCCCACAAGAAGTCGACCGCGCGGAGCGATGCGACCGCGGGGATCGTCCACACCGGCTTCACGCCCGCACCGGTGAGCACGACCGAGCACGCGTATCCGGAGAGCGCCCCGACGAGCGCGGGCACGAGCGCCTCGGTGTACTCCATGCCGCGGCGGTGCAGGATCTCGAGCGCGAAGAACGCCGAACCGATCGGCGCGCCGAACAGCACTGCGAACGCCGCAGCCATCCCGGCGATCGTCAGGCAGCGCGTGTCGACCGGATTCGCACCGCGCCTGCCGGCGAGCCAGGTCGCGAGCGTGCCGCACGTCGTGACGAGCGGCGCCTCCGGCCCCGCACCCGCGCCCGCGGAGATCGTGAGCACCGACATCGGCAGGAGCGACCGCAGCGAGCGCACACTCGGCGCGCCGCCGGACACGTGGATGTTGTCGACGAGCAGCTCGACGTCGCCCGGGTTGCCGAGCACCCGCGCGAACAGCACGACCGCCACGCCGACCGCGGCGAGGACGCCGAACTCGGCCGCCGCACCGAAGTGCTCCGGGGCGAGCCCGTGCTGCAAGAGGTGGATCGCGAGGAGATACGCCGACCCGACGATCCCGCTGCCGATCCCGACGAGCAACGTCGCGCCGAGGAGCGCAGGGGAACGACCCAGCGCGAGGGCTTCCATGCGGCCCGACGACTTCTCCCGGCGATACATATCGTAGTACGATATACCCGTGCCCACGGCCCTCGCCGCCGACCTGAGTGACGCGGAATATGCCCAGTTGCTGGCGTTCCGGAACGCCATGAGACGCTTCCTGCGCTGGAGCGAGGAACAGGCGACCGGCATCGGCGTGACGCCCGCGCAGCACCAGTTGCTCCTCGCGATCCGGGGCGACGACGACCCGCGTGGCCCGACGATCGGCGACGTTGCCGATTCGCTGCTGCTCCGGCACCACAGCGCCGTCGGTCTCGTCGACCGCGCGGTGGCCGCCAACCTGGTGGAACGGCACTCCGACTCCGAGGATCACCGGATCGTTCGCCTACGGTTGACTGCGCTCGGGACCCGCCGGCTGCGCCAGCTCGCCGGTTTGCATCTCGCCGAGCTGCGCCGAATGATGCCGGTGGTCGCGCCGGCGTTGCTCGCCGACCAAGCCGAACACGCGAAACCGCAAGATCGGGAAGAGGGAGAAGCATGAGTTTCTGGGGTCACGAGTCAGTCGCCACGATCGACGCCAACCGCGCGGCCCAAGAAGCCGAGAAGGGCGCGCAGCTCGTCGACGTCGGCGAGCCCTCCGACTGGTTCGCCGGCCATCTCCCGCACGCGCTGCTCGTCGAGCCGGAGATCGCCGATCTCGACTTCGGCAAGCTCTCGAAGGACAAGCCGGTGATCGTGGCGTCGCGCAACCCCGATATGGGCGCGGGCGTCGCGGCCTCGCTGCACGACCACGGCTTCGACGTCGCGATGATCGACGGCGGCATCTCCGCGTGGCGCGTATCGGGCCACCCGCTGGTGAAGGCCGACGGGACCCCGGCCTGAGCCGCCCGCGCGGGGGCTCGAAGCCCGGCCGGAGCAGACCCCCGCGCTAGCGTTCGCGCCCGTGGCGCAGAATCCCAACCCGTTGCTCGCGATCACGAGCTACAAGGGCGTGACCCGCACGCTCGACGACTGGACGACCGTCTTCAACATCGCGTTGATCGTGCTCCCCGATCGGCCCGAGGCATCCGCGTTCGTTCCCGTCGTCGACCGGATCTTCGCGACGTTCGGCGACAGCGACGTACGCACGATCGTCTGCATCCCGTCGACGAAGGCGATCACGAAGCGCATCCTCGGCGACGCGGTCGATCGCTGGCTGACATGGTGCGATCCCGACCGTGCGCTCGTCGACAGCCTCGGCCTCGAACGTCTGCCGGCGTTCTTGCTGCTCCGCCAGGACACGCAGCTCGTCGCCGCGGCGCAGGGCTGGAGCCCGACGGAGTGGCAGCGCATCGCCGACGAGATCGCGCGCAAAGAACATTGGACAACACCCATCGTGGCCAAACGAGGCGACCCGGCCCCGACACCGGGATGGCCCGTTGCCAGCTGATTCACACGCGACACACAAGACGCGCTGAACCGGAGATTCCCGGGCATCGCGTCTAGTGTGCTCAGCGATGTTGCGGATGAGCAGTTCGGCCCGTTCGCGCACCGCCGTCGCGATCGCGGCGACGCTGGCGCTCGTAACGGCCGCGACGCTGACCACCGCGACCCTCGCCCAGGCGACGCCGCAATCGGACCTCGCGTCGCAGCAGCAACAGGCGAGTCAGCTCGAGAGCGAGATCGAAGCCAACGGCAATCGCGTCTCGGTGCTCGACCAGCAATACCTCGACGCGCAAACCGCGATCCAGCACGCCACCGATCAGATCAACACCGACGAGGCGCAGCTGAAGGAGAAGGCGCGCGAGACCGACTCCGTGCGCCAGCAGCTCGCGGCCCGCGGCGCCGAGCTGTACATCGGCGCCGGCAATCCCGCGCCGCTCGCCGCGCTCGACGTCACCGACGCCAACGCGCTCGGCACGCGCTCGCAGTACGGCGCGGCCGCCGCCGACCAGGATCGCCAGCTCCTCGACGAGGTCAAGGTCGCCGTCGAGCAACTCGGGGTCGAGCGATCGTCACTCGAGCACGCCCGCGCGGCTGCCGTGAAGAAGCGCGACGAGCTCGACGCCGCCCGCACCGAGATCACCAAGGCCTCCGAGGAGCAGCAGCACCTCCTCGATCAGGTCAAGGGAAACATCAAGACCCTCGTCGACCAGATCCAGGCCGAGAAGGACCGCGAGCAGGCGGCCGCGGCCCGGGCCGCGATGGAGCGCGCCGCGCAGCAACAGGCCGCGGCCGCCCAGGCCGCCGCGGCCGAAGCATCGGCGCGCGAGTCGAGCTCGTCGGGAGGCAGCTCGAGCGGATCGTCGTCGGACACCGGCGTTGCCCCGTCGTCGCCTCCGCCGCCCCCGAGCTCCGAGGCCCAGGTGGCCGTCGACACCGCGAAGGCTCAGCTCGGCAAGCCCTATGTCTACGCGGGCTCGGGTCCCGACGTCTTCGACTGCTCCGGGCTCACGATGTACGCGTGGGCCGCCGCCGGCGTGTCCCTCTCGCACAACGCGGCCGCCCAGTACGACTCGCTCCCCCACGTCAGCATCAACCAGCTCGAACCCGGCGACCTCGTGTTCTTCGGCTCACCGATCCACCACGTCGGGATGTTCGTCGGCGACGGCACCATGATCGAGGCGCCCTACACCGGGGTCGACGTCCGCTATCACACGATCTACCGCCCCGACTTCGCCGGCGCCGCCCGCCCCTGACTCCGCCAACCGGCGACTCCGCCAACCGGCGTCAAGATGGCAGGTCTGGCGTGCCATGTTGACGCCAGTACGCGGTCGGGGGGTCGTCAGGGGATCACGAGCATGCCGAGCTCGGCCTCGAGCTGGGGACGCGCTTTCGCACCCACCGAGGCCCGCTCGAGCCGGCCGTTGCGGATGAGGCCGATCATCGGGATGCTCTGCACGCCGTACTCCTCGGCGAGCTTCGGCTCCTCGTCGATGTTGACCTTCACGACCTTGTAGAAGCCTTTGCGCATCGCGGCGATCGTCTCGACGATCGGTGAGACCTGCCGGCACGGCCCGCACCACGGCGCCCAGAAGTCGACGATCACCGGCAGGTCGCTCTGCAAGACCTCGGCATCCCACCGCGCGGTCGTGACCGACGGCACCAGCTCCACCGGATCGTCGGGGACCGGCTCGTCGGGACGCTCACCGGCGGAGACCTGCGCGAGCCAGGCGCTCGCGTCACGGAGGCTCTCGAGCGCGACCTGATGCTCCATCGGATATTCGCGGTACACCGTGGGCACGCCCAGCGTTCGCAACTGGCGGGCGAGCTCACGCGCCCGCTGCACCGGGATGAGCGGATCGTGGGTCCCGTGCTGCACGAGCACGGGCGGCGCGTCGCGCTCGTCGAGGTCGAACGCGGCGGTGTCGAGCGCGGGGCTCATCGCGAGCGCGGCCTTGGGCCGCGGGCGCTCGCTCCGCTGCAGGGCGAGCCCGAGCGCGAGGCCGGCACCTTGCGAGAAGCCGCCGACGATCGCCTCGTCGCGCGGCAGGCTCAACGCTTCGGACTGTTCGGTGAGGAGATCGTCGAGCTCGGCGAGGGCCTCGGCGTACGAACCCTGACCCTGGTCGTCCTGGAACATCCCGTACCAGGCGAAGCCGGCGGAACCGGCAACCGGGAAATTGCCGCGCGGGAGCACCGCCGCGAGCGAACCGTCGGGGTCGAGGTAGGCGAGCAGACCGCCGAGATCGCGTTCGTCGGCGCCGTAGCCGTGAATGAGGAGCGCGAGCCGGTTGGAAGCCGACCCTTTCACGATGTTGGAGATCACGACACAGGACGGTAGCGCCGTCGGAACCGGCGGCTCGGCAGCCGCGAGTTGCTGCGCTCGATCGAGTCGTCCATGCGGACGACGCTCACGCTGCCGTCGACCTCGAGCACCGCGCGCTTGATGTCGGAGATCTGGGTGGGAACGTCGAGGCGCGCCTGGAGGATGCGCTCGACGTCGTCGGGCAGGAGGTGCTCGCGTTTCAACGCCCCCGTCACCAGCCGGCCGTTGTCGACGATGACCCGGCCCCGGCCTTCCACCGCGATGCGGAACCACCGCGAGCGCGCGGTCCCCGCCGATACTGCGTAATTGAGCGCCAGCAGCGTCGCGGCCGAGACGATACCGCCCCCGAGCGTCACGTCGGAGCCGACCATCGCGTTCTGCACCGCGTTGGCGACGAGCAGGATCACCACGAGGTCGAAGGGCTCGAGCTGCGCCAGCTCGCGGCGGCCGCCGAGCCGCAGGCCGGCGAGCACGACGCCGTAGATCGCGGCGGACCGTCCGGCGATCGCGAGCCAGTGCAGCGTGTCCACCTCAGTGGCCGCCGGGCGGGCGGCGAGCGGGGTCGCGCCGGCGACGGGTCATCGCGAACGCCTCGGGCTCGAGCGTGTGCGCGGCGCCGACGAGCGCCAGATGCGTGAACGCCTGCGGGAAGTTGCCCAACAGGCGCGGGGTGTCGGGGTCGTACTCCTCGGAGTACAGGCCCACGTCGTTGGCGACCGCGAGCAGCCGTTCGAACAGCGCGTGGGCGTCTTCGGTGCGCCCCGCGAGCGCCAGGGCCTCGACCATCCAGAAACTGCAGGGAAGGAACACGCCCTCGCGCTCGCCGATGCCGTCGATCGACTCGTGGGTCGGCACGTAGCGCATGACGAAGCCGTGCGACGTCAACCCGCCTTCGCTGACGTCACGCTCGATCGCGACGATGGTCGACGCGACCCGATCATCGGTGGCCGGCAGGAAGCCGACGAGCGGGATCATCAGCACGGCCGCGTCGAGGTCGGCGCTGTCGTAGGTCTGGGTGAACGCGCCGATCTCCGCGTTGAACGCGTGGTCGCACACCTGGTTGTGGATCTCGTCGCGGATGCCGCGCCACTCGTCGAACGGTGCGTCGAGCTCCATCCGCGTCGCGATCGCGATCGCACGGTCGAAGGCCACCCAGCACATCACCTTGGAGTGCGTGAAGTGGCGGCGGGGGCCGCGTACCTCCCAGATGCCCTCATCGGGCTCACGCCACCGGCCTTTCAGCGATCCGAGCAACAGCCGCAACAACGACCAGGACTCGTCGCTCAGCAACATGTCGGCGCGCACGCCCTGCCAGAGGACGTCGGCGAGCTCCCCGTACACGTCGAGCTGGAGCTGCTCGTGCGCGGCGTTGCCCGTGCGGACCGGCCGGGCCGCGCCGTAGCCGGGGAGCCAGTCGAGCTCGATCTCGGTGAGCCGGCGCTCGCCCGCGACGCCGTACATCGTCTGCAGCTCCTCCGGGCGGCCCGCGGCGGCGCGCAGCAACCAGTCGCGCCACCTCGCGGCTTCGTCGCGATAGCCACCCGCGATGAGCGCCTCGAGCGTGAGGGTCGCGTCGCGCACCCAGCAGTAGCGGTAGTCCCAGTTGCGGGTGCCGCCCAGCGTCTCGGGCAGCGAGGTGGTGGGCGCGGCGACGATGCCGCCCGTCAGCCGGTAGGTCAACGACTCGAGCGTGAGCAGCGAACGCACGACGGGGTCGCGCCACTGACCGGTGTAGTCGCACCGCGACGACCAGTTCTTCCAGTGCTTCGCGGTGCGGGCCACGAGCTGGGCGGCGCCGCTCGGGACGGTCCGGCGGTCGTGCGACGGGTACCAACCGAGCACGAACGGCACGCGGTCGCGGCGCCCGACGGTGAACGTGGCCGTCGTCCGGAGGTTCTCGCCTACGAGGTCCACCGGCGTGTGCAGCTCGAGGCCGTCGGGCCCGGCAACGGCCTGCCACGCGCCGTCGAGCCTCCGCACCCACGGAACGATCGAGCCGTAGTCGAAGCGAACGACGAGCTCCATCGCCATCTCGACCTCGCCGCTCACCCCCTGCACGATGCGTACGAGCAACGGCCGGTCGCCGCTCATCGCGAGGCAGTCGACCACGCGAACGCGACCGGTATCCGTGTCGTGCTCGGTCTCGAGCACCATCGAGTCGGTCCGGTACCGGTGGCTCGACTGCGCCGGGGCGGTCGGCGCGATCAGGAACCGGCCGTGGTCGGGGGTACCGAGCAACGCGGCGAAGCACGCGGGGCTGTCGAAGCGCGGGACGCACCACCAGTCGATCGATCCCTCCCGCGACACCAGCGCGGCGGAGCGGCAGTCACCGAGGAGGGCGTAGTCCTCGAGACGCGCCGGCCGGTCGAGCATCGGCCCGAAGCTATCCGGGTGCGGCGCGACGCACCGTCCCCGGGAGTAACTTCGACGCGATGTCGACGACACACAGCCTCATCGGGGTCGACGTCGGCGGTTCCGGTATCAAGGCCGCGCTCGTCGACATCAGCACCGGCACCGCAAGCGGCCGGATTCGGCTCGAGACACCCCAGCCGGCAACTCCCGATGCCGTCTCGGAGACCGTCAAGCTGCTCGTGGACCAACTCGGCGCCGACGGCCCGATCGGATGCACGCTGCCTGCGGTCGTGGTGGGCGGAACGGTGCGCACCGCCGCGCACATCGACGGCGGATGGGTCGGAACGCACGCCGCCGCGGTGTTCGGACGCGCAACCGGCCGCCAGTGCACCGTCCTGAACGACGCCGACGCGGCCGGGATCGCCGAGGCCCGCTTCGGCGCCGCGCGCGAACGGAGAGGAGTCGTCGTGATGGTGACGGTCGGCACCGGAATCGGCACGGCACTCCTCAACGACGGCGCGCTCGTCGCGAACTCGGAGCTCGGACACCTCGAGGTGAACGGCAAGATCGCCGACGCCTGGGCCTCCGACGCGCGCCGGGAAGAGAAGCACCTCTCCTGGGAGCAGTGGGCCGAGCGGTTCAACACGTACCTCACCCAGCTCCACGCCGTGCTCTGGCCCGAGTTGATCGTGGTCGGCGGCGGCGTCGCGAAGAAGGCCGACCTGTTCATCGACAAGCTCGACCCGGGCTGCGAGGTCGAGATCGCGGAGCTGGGCAACCTCGCGGGCATCGTCGGCGCCGCGCTCGTCGCCCACACGTCGGAGTCCTGATGCAGCTCGGCATGATCGGTCTCGGCCGGATGGGCGCGAACATCGTTCGCCGGCTCGAGCGCGCGGGCCATCAATGCGTCGTGTACGACCACAATCCCGCGCTCGGCGCCGCGCTGGCCGAAGAAGGAGCCACGGCGGCGACGTCGCTCGCCGACTTCGTGTCGAAGCTCGACACGCCCCGCGCGGTTTGGCTGATGGTGCCGGCCGGGATCACGGGCGCCGTGATCGACGAGCTCTCACCGCTCCTCTCGGCCGGCGACGTCATCATCGACGGCGGCAACAGCTTCTACGGCGACGACATCGCCCGATCGCGAGCGTTGGCGCAGCTGAAGATCGACTACATCGACTGCGGCACGAGCGGCGGCGTGTTCGGGCTCGAGCGCGGCTACTGCCTGATGATCGGCGGGCCCGACGGGTCCGTCGCGCGCCTCGATCCGATCTTCCGCGCCCTCGCACCCGGGCTCGACGCCGCGGGCGAGCGCACACCCGGCCGTACCGGCGATCCCGCACCCGAGGAGCTCGGCTACCTGCACTGCGGCCCGGCCGGCGCCGGCCACTTCGTGAAGATGGTGCACAACGGCATCGAGTACGCGCTCATGGCCGCCTACGCCGAGGGCCTCAACATCTTGCACAACGCCAACGTCGGCTCGCGGTCGCAGACCACCGACGCCGAGACCGCGCCGCTGCGCGATCCCGATGCGTATCGCTACGACCTCGACGTGGGGAAGGTCTCGGAGGTGTGGCGGCGCGGCAGCGTGATCGCTTCGTGGCTGCTCGACCTGACCGCCGCCGCGCTCCAGGACTCGCCGGAGCTCGCGGAGTTCTCCGGGCGAGTGAGCGACTCCGGCGAAGGGCGCTGGACGGTGACCGCCGCGATCGACGAAGGCGTACCCGCGCCGGTGATCGCGACTGCGCTCTTCGACCGCTTCATCTCGCAGGGCGAAGCCGACTTCGCCAACAAGCTCCTCTCCGCGATGCGCAAGCAGTTCGGCGGCCACGACGAGAAGCCCGCCGCGGGTTAGCTCGGCGCGGCGGGCGGCAAGTCGGGCGCCGGCGTTCAGTTCGTGTGGCGGGCGGCGTGCTCGATCGCGTGCTGTATCGCCACGCGATGCTCGAGATACGCGTCACGCGCGTCGTCAATCCATCGCTCGATCGCGTCGTCACGCAGCACGCCCGCGGCGTCGAGATCGTCGTCACCGACGCGATGCTCGCGCCGCACGACCCAGCGGGAAACGAAGCTGCTCATCCGCTCGACGATACGCCGACGCGCACAACGCCGACTTCGGATTTCCGCGCTATACGGGCCAGTCGAGCTGGGCTTCGGGGACGCCGACCGATCGGCCGTACTGCGCAGCCTCGGCGCGGCCCGCGGCGTCGCCACGCGGGTACCGGAACGTCCGGCCCGCGAAGACCACCCACGTCTCACCATCGGTGCGGAAATCGCAGTACCAACCGCCGGCGCGTTCGAGCGCGCCCTCCAACGCGTTCGACAGCGACTCCGCGTCACCGTCGGCCGCTTCGAAATCGAGGAACGTCCACGTGCGCGGCTGGCCGGCGTCGACATCGCCGACGTCGGCGCGGGAGATCCTCGTCACCTTCAGGTTCAGGTCCGCGAGCACGGATCCGACCCGCAAGCTCTCGGCGATGAGACCACCGGTCAAAGCCACGTCGACCCTCCCGTCACGATCGAATCCGGTGCGCCCGGAGCGATCGTTGCTCGACTCGGTGCGGCAGGGCAAGCGCGAGCACACCCAGGCCGATCAGGAGTCCGCCCTCCGCGTACCGACTCGCACGCAACGCTCCGCTACGACCGCGCAACCAACCACCCACGCGAGCGCCGACGATCGCATACGTGCCGTCGGAGACCATGCCGAGCGCGATGTAGATCATCCCGAGCGCCAGCGTCTGCGACCAGATCGCGCCGCGGTTCCGCTCGACGAATTGGGGCAGGAACGCGAGAAAGAACAGGGCGACCTTGGGATTGAAGAGATTGACGACGAAGCCCTCGGTGAAGAGCCGCCCCGACGGTCGCATTGCCGGCTCGAGACCGTCGCCTGGGACCCGCGCGCTCCGGAGCGCCTTCACACCGATGTACACGAGGTACGCACCACCGGCGACCTTGACCACCGAGAACCCGACGGAGGATGCCATCAGGATCGCCGACAGTCCGACGACCGCGGCGAGCACGTGCACCATCGAAGCCGTGTGCACACCCGCGACCGAGATCAGGCCCGCACGCCTTCCTTGCGCCCCGCTGCGGGCGACGATGAACATGACGGCCGGCCCGGGAATCACGAGCAGGACCAGTGATGCCGCAACGAAGGCCGGGACAGTCGACAGCGACGGCACGGGCAAAACCGTACACAGGGCCGTCGACGTCGCCGGCGGATATTTTCGGCTTGGCCTTCACACCGTGTCGCGCTCGGCTGGGAGCTAGCTCACGCGTGCGATGAGCTCGATCTCCACCGCGATCCCGAACGGCAACGCGGCCATCCCGACCGCCGAGCGGGTGTGGCGACCACGCTCGCCGAACACGTCGACGAAGAGGTCGGAGCAGCCATCGATCACCGCGGGCATCTGGTCGAAGGATCCGCCGACGTTGACCATGCCGAACACCTTGACGATCTGCTCGACCCGATCGAGGGTTCCGAGGTCGGCCCGCATCGTCGCCAGCAACGACAAGGCCGTCATGCGCGCGGCCTCTCTGCCCTGCTCGAGCGTCAGGTCGGTGCCGACCTTGCCCAGGATCGTGTTGGCGCCGTCGATCGGACCGTGCCCGCCGACGAACAGCAAGTCGCCGGATCCCGAGCTCGAGAGATAACTCCCGGCCGGAGGGAACGGTTCGGGGAGCACCAGGCCGAGCTCGGCGAGACGCTCGTCGACGGTTCCCATCGGCGCGACCGTACCGCGCGCGACCGTGTGCGAGAATCACCGATCGTGCGCGAGGGCAACGACGCGGTCGTACTGCAGGGCGTGCGCAAGCGATACTCACGACGCGGCGCGTGGGTGCTCGGCGGCGTCGACCTCACGGTTCGGCGCGGCACCGGGATCGTCGTCGTCGGGTCGAACGGCAGCGGCAAGTCGACACTGCTGCGACTCGTCGCCCGGCTCACGCTTCCCACCGCGGGCCGGATCGAAACGGACTCGCAGTCGGTGGCGTACGCGCCCGAACGCCTCGCGGGCAACATCCGGATGTCGGCGCGGGTCTATCTCGCGCACATGGCCGCGCTCCGTCACCTGGAACCGGGGCGCGCCGCGCCGCGAGTCGAGGAGTTGGCTCGACGCTTCGCGCTCCTGCCCGGCCTCGACGAGCCGGTGCGCAACCTGTCGAAAGGAAACAACCAGAAGGTCGCGCTGATGCAGGCGTTTCTCGCGCCCGTCGACTTGCTCCTTCTCGACGAGCCGTACAGCGGTCTCGACACGACGGCGCGAGGCGCGGTGTCGGAGCTCGTCGCGGCCGGCATCGATGCGGGTTCCGCGGTGGTGCTCAGCTCGCACGCGCCGGTCGACGTGCACCGCGCGAGCCGCAACCTGCACCTCCGGCACGGGCGCCTCGAGCCCGAAGCCGGGAGCGCCGCGGACCGCCGCGTGGTCATCCGCCTCGCGACCGACCAGCCGAGCGCTCGCGCCGCCGACCTGCGCGCCCTACCGGGTGTCGCCGCAGTTCGGGATCTGGCCGACGGCGAGGTCGAGCTCGGAGCGTCGCCGGCCGAGAGCGACGACGTGTTGCGGGCCGTGCTCGGCCTCGGTTGGTCCGTGCGATCCGTGCGCTCGTCGTACGCGACGGACGACGAGCGCAGGCTGTAGCGCATGGCGATCGTGCGTTATCTCGCGTCCGACATCTTGCGCTCCCAACGCTGGATGGCTGCGTTCATCCTGTACGCGACGGGAGTGTTGCTCATCAACAGTGGGGGCGGCACCCTGCTCGGCACGTTCGCCGCATATTCGGCGTTCGTGCTGATCGGATCGGTGTGGATCAGCGTGGTCGCGCTCACCAGCGAAGACCCGACCCAGGCGCAGATCACTGCGGTGACGGTGGGCGGCCCGACGCGGTTGCGCCTGGCCAAGCTGGCGACGGCCGGCATCGGTTGCGCGATCGTGGTCGTCGCGAGCGCGCTCGTGCCGCTCGCACTGCACAACTACTCGGGACCGACGCGCGCGGGCGACATCGGGGAGGGCATCGCCGCGCTGATCGTCACGGTGATCGCAGGGGTCGCCATCGGCGCGGTCGTGACCCGGCCGGTGATCCGGCGGTCGGGGTGGGCATTCCTTCTGGCCGCGGTCGCGGTCCTCGCCGACACGCTCGTGCCCGGCGCGCCGCCTACCCGTCAGATCCTCGGCCGGTTCAGCGCGGACCATCCGAGCCACATCGGACCGTTCGTGCTCGAGATCGTCGTCGAGACCGTGCTTCTCGCCGCCGTGCTCGTGACGGGCAGCACGATCGTCGCCCGCCGGCGCGATTGAGCAGCTGCGACGTGATCAGGTGGGGACGTTCAACGAGCGCCACGCGTGACCCCGGCCGAGGAAGCGATGCTGGCCCGACGGGCCGTCGCTCCCCGCGACGTAGTCCTCCGGCGCGCCGCTCTCCCAGGCCTTGAGCACGGGCTCGACGATCCGCCACGACCACTCGACCTCGTCGAAGCGCAGGAACGGCGTGTGGTCGCCGTTGAGCACGTCGAGCAGCAGCTGCTCGTACGCCGACGCCTCGAGGTCGTCCTTGGTTGTGTACTCGGCGCGCAGGATCGACTCGCGCGATTCCAGATCGAGTCCGGGCTGCTTGGTGCGCATCACGATCTCCGTGCACTCCGTCGGGCTCATGCGGAACACCAGCCAGTTCGGGTCGCTGTGCGCGAGCGGCGTGTGCCGGAAGAGACGCGTCGGGGGCTCCTTGAAGCGGAACGCGACCTCGTGGGCCTTGGCCGCGAGCCGCTTCCCGGAACGCAACAGGATCGGCACGCCCTCCCAGCGCCAAGTGTCGAGATGGAGGCGCAGCGCGGCGAAGGTGTCGGTGCGCGACGTGGGATCGACCCCGGGCTCGGCGCGATACGCGATGCGGGGCACGCCCTCGACGAGGCCCGCGGAGTACTGCCCGCGCACCGCATCGACCTCGGGATCGACGGTGCGAACCGCCTTCAGCACCTCGACCTTGTGGTCGCGGATCATCTCCGCGTCCCACAGCGCGGGCGGCTCCATCGTCGAGAACGTCATCATCTGCACGAGGTGGTTCTGGATCATGTCGCGCAGCGCACCGATGCCGTCGTAGTAGCGGGAGCGGCCCTCCACACCGAGCGTCTCGCCCACCGTGATCTGGATCTCGTCGACGTGAGCGGCGCGCAACACCGGCTCGACGAACCGGTTGGCGAACCGGAACACGAGGATGTTCTGCACGGTCTCCTTGCCGAGGAAGTGGTCGATGCGGAAGATCTGGTTCTCTCGCCAACCGCGCTGCAGCTGCTCGTTGAGCGCCATGGCGCTCTCGAGGTCGACCCCGAACGGCTTCTCGATCACCAACCGCCGCCAGCCGTTGGTCTCGTCGGCGAGACCGGCCTGGGCGATCGTCTCCGCGGCGTCGGCGAACACACCGGGCGGGAGCGCGAGGTAGAAGATCGCCGGACCGTCGAGCACGCTGTTGAGCACCCGCAGCGAGTCGACCGAGAGGTCGCCGCCGTGGAAGTCGATGCGATCGATGAAACGGTCGAAGTACTTCTCGTCGTACTCGGCGCCTTCGCGGTCGATCGCGGCGCGTAGGTTGTCGTGGAACTGCTCGTCGGTCCAGTCCTGCCGGGCGTAGCCGATGATGCGCAGGTTCTCGAGCCGTTCGCGGTGCTCGAGCGACAGCAACGCGGGGAACAGCAGGCGGGCGGCCAGATCGCCCGATGCACCGAGTACGACCAGCGTCGGTTGGTTGCTCACGCGATGCCTCCGGGTCAGAGCAGCTGTCGGTTGGTCAGGCTACGGAACGCGAGCCACCCGGGAACGATCGGTAGCCAGAACGTCGCCAGTCGAAACGCCAGCACGCCCGCGACCGCCGGCGCCGAGGCAACACCCACTCCGGTCAGGCCGGCAATCAGCGCCGCCTCGACCGCCCCGATCTTGCCCGGGGTCGGCGCGGCCGAAGCGACCGCCGAGCCGCCGAGATACACGGTCGTGACCCGGAGCCACGACGCATGCGCATGGAACGCCATCAACGCGAACCCGAGCGCGACCACGTAGGAGGCCATCACGAGCAACGAGCCGCCGAGCAGCTGGGCGGCCTTGCGCGGCTTGCGCAGCACGGCGACGAGATCGCGCGCGGTCCGTTCGGTCGGCTTCACGATCCGCTTGCGCCCGAACGACGTCTCCATCACCGCGCCCAGCACCGCGAGCGCGACGACTACGACGACGAGCACGGTCCAGCCGCTCGGAAGGTGCACATGTCCGATCCCGACGTTCCCGAGCAACACCGCGCTGAGCACGAGGGCGAGCACGTGCACGACGAGGCCCGTCGTTCCGTTCAGCGCCACGGCACCGATCGCGTCGTCGCGGCTCACGCCGCTCCGCTGGAGGTAACGCACGTTCACACCGGCGCCGCCCAGGCCCGCGGGCGTGATCTTGTTGGTGAAGCTGCTCGCGAGCTGGGTCACGAACGTGCGACCGAACGCCAGCGGCGCGAGCACCGAACCCGAGAGCGAGAGCGCCGCCGCCGCGAACGTGGAGAAGCCGGCCCCGACCGCGAGCACGAGCCAGATCGCGTCGGCGTGGCGAGCCGCGGTGAGCGTCTGATGGAACTCCCCGACCTGCGGGAGGAGCAAGTTGATCGCGAACAGCAAGCCGACCAGCATCACGATCGTGCGCACGTGCACCCGGGTGAGCGGCTCGAGCTGCACGTGAGCGACGCCGACCGCGTCGGCCGCGGTATCGCGCAACTGGTCGAGCGCACCGTGATGTTCATGCCGACGGTAGAGCCGGCGGGTCTTCGCCGAGAGCGCCAACGGCTGTAACAACGGGAGCGCGGGTATCAGGGCCGCGGGCCCCAGTGCCGCGACGGCGGCGTCGACTGCACGCTTCGGCCCGACGACGAGCGCCGTCGTGGCGAGCACCTCCGCGACGTCGAGCGCGAGCCGGCGGTCATCGGCTCCGACGTGCGCATGGCCGAAGTCGATCAACCACGGTTGGCCCTGCGAGTCGAGGAGGACGTTGTCGAGCGTCAGCTCGCCGTGCGCGACTCGGGCCTTCCGCAGGCCGGCAACTTCGTTCCACAGGGCCGCCAACAACGCGTCGGAGAGGTCTTCGGCGCCGAGGCTGCCGGCACCGTGGCCCTCGATCCGCTCGAGCACGAGCACCGCGGGACCGTCACCGTGCCGGGTCGCGGCGACGGGCGCGCCCGCGTGCACCCCGGCACGCAACGCGAGAGAAGCGGCCAGCGCCTCGTGTTCCACTTCGTGCTTGGCGCTCGCGAGCGCGCCCTCCTCGTCGGGATGACGAACGGTCACGGCGCGGTACGCCTGGAACAGGAGGTCGGCGTCGCGATGTTCGCGGTCGACCGCCTTCACGAACAGGCCGCGACCGTCGGCAGTCGCGAAGAACGGCGCAGAGGTGCGCGCCGCGACACCAGCCGGCTCGAGCTCGCTCACTGCCAGCCCGCAAGCAGCGAGTGCCGCGCGCACCGCGTCGGGAGCGATCGCATGCGTCGGGGTGCCGACCGCGATGTTCACGGCCGCGCCGATCACCCAGCCGAGCGCGAGCCCACCGATCACATCCACCGGAAAGTGTGCGCCGACGAACACGCGCGCGAACGCGACGAGCACCGCGAGCGTCCACGCCAGGCGCCGCGCCGGTCGGGGCAGGTACGCGGCGGCCACGGCGGCCAACGCGGCGGCGACCGCAGAGTGACCCGACGGATACCCGTAGCCGTGCACCGGCGATCCCCGCACCACCACATGGGCGAGGAGCTGGGCCGGCCGCTCGCGTTTGATCGCACCCTTCAGGACGTTGGCGGCGTAATACGCGGCGAGCCCGGCCGCGCCGAGCTCGAGCGCGAGCCAGAACCGGCGGACGATCAGGGCCAGCGCGACGGTTCCCGCGACGGCACCGAGCGTCCCGAGTTGCATCACCGCGCCGAGCGGAGTCCGCAGCCCGTCGGGGAGATCGTTCACGACGTGGAAGACGTCGCGCTCGAAGCCGCTGATCTGCGCCTGCCGGGCGAGAGCGGCGGTGATCACGACGACGACCGTGCCCACCACGACCCGAACGGCGTCGCCCGGATGTCGCTCGCGCACGGCCCCGATGCTCACAGCGGCATGCTTCCATGCCGCACCGGGTCAGGTGCGTTTCATGTGGCGCGACAGATCACCGAACAGACGCGGATCGAAGATCCGCTCCGCGAAGCGCCAGGCGCCCGCCACGCACTCGAAGCGGTCGTGGTAGATGCCGGCGAGGATCGGATGCAGGCCCTGGCCGGTCACCTGGAGCACGGTGAAACAGCTCCGGGCACTCGCCGTGGCCCCGTCGACCTCCACCGACACGTTGGTGATCTGGTGGAGGGTTTGCGGGGTTCCGTCGTTGTGAATGATGACGGGGTCGTAGGTCGTGCGCGCTTCCTCGGCGCCGCGCAACCGGCGATCGTGGCGGGTCGAGCCGAGCTCCGCGTGCTCGAACAGTCGCGCGACCGCGTCGAGATCACCCGCATCGAGCAGGTACGCATACTCGTGAATCAGCGCAGTGACGCGCTCGACGTCGGTCATGTCGAGGGGGAGCCGACACGAATCGGCATCGTCGCCCAGCCGCGCACGTTGCCGGAGTGCACACGCGTGCAACCGGCCTCGTCGATCTCGTAGCGAGGCATGGCCCGGAAGATCTCCTCGAGGCTGACGCGCATCTCCAGCCGCGCCAACGCCGCGCCCAGACACACGTGGATCCCGTGGCCGAAGCCGAGATGCTGCACCGCCGACACGCGATCGATGTCGAAGTCGTCGGGCCGGGTCCATACGCGCTCGTCGCGATTGGCCGAGCCGAGCAACAGCAACACCTTGGCGCCCTCGGGCATCCGCTCGCCGTGCAACTCGACCGGCCGGGTGAGCGTGCGCGCCATGAGCTGGGTCGAACCTTCGTAGCGGAGGATCTCCTCCACCGCGTCGGGGATGCGGTGCGGATCGGTCTCGAGCTTTCGCCGCTCGCGGGGGAACCGCTGGAGCGCGAGCATGCAATTCGCGAGCAACTTCGTCGTGGTCTCGTTGCCGGCGATGATCAACAAGAAGCAGAACCCGACGACCTGATCGTCGGTGAGTATCTCCGAATCCGCGCCAACCGCGCACAGCGCCGTCGTGAGGTCGTCGGGGGCGTTGCCACTCGCGACCGCGGCCCGCCGGTCGGACACGAAGTCGCAGAAGTACTTGTAGAGATGCGTGGCCGCGGCCACACCCGCCGGAGTGACGTCGGGAATTCCCTCTTCGCGATCGAGCAACGAATTCGTCCAGATTCGGAGCCGCTCCTCGTCGTGCTGCGGCACACCGAGCATCCGCGCGATCACGTCCATCGGGAGTCGGGCCGCGTAGTCGGCGATCAGATCGCCGTCATCCTTGGCGACCAACCCGCTCAGGAAGCTCCTCGCGAGCACGCGGATCTCCGGCTCGAGGTCGGCGACCCGCCGCGGCGTGAACGCGCGGCTCACCAGCCGGCGCAACTCGGTGTGGTCGGGAGGATCCGTGGTGAGGAGCATCGGGAGCGGGTTGTCCTGCTCGAGGGTGATTCCGAAACGCGAGCAGTACGTGTCGGGATCGTGGAGCGCGGCGAGCACGTCTTCGTAGCGCGACAGCGCCCAGAAATTCATCGCGGGGTTGTGGTAACAGGGCGCGTCGTCGCGCAACCGGCGGTAGAACGGGAACGGATCGTCGTGGAACTCGTGCGAGTACGGGTTGAAGTCCGTCATCGTGCGATCTGGCCGCCGTCGACGAGGAGCGAAACGCCGTTGACGTACGACGACGCGTCGGAGCACAGCCAGGCGATCGACTCCGCGATCTCGTCGGGACGCGCCATGCGACCCATCGGCAATCGTCGGAGGAGCCGCTCGCCGTGGTCGGGCTGCGCGTCGAGGTACGCCCGCATCGGATCCGTCTCCGTTTGGCCGGGCAACACGGCGTTCACCCGTATCCCGGAGCTCGCGTACTCCTGCGCCGCGTGCTTGGTGAGTCCCAGCACGGCGTGCTTCGCCGCGGTGTAGTGCGGCTGGCCCGGCGCCGGCACGACCCCTGCACCCGACGACACGTTCACGATCGCGCCCCCGTGCCCCTGCGCGAGCATCTGGCGCAACTCGTGCTGCATGCAGAGGAACACGCCGGTGAGGTCGACGTCGATCACGCGCTGCCACTCCGCGCGAGTGTGCTCGACGAACGGCTTGGGCTCGACGCTGATCCCGGCCACGTTGCACGCGCAGTCGAGGCGGCCGAACCGTTCCACGGTCGCGGCAACCATGCGGGACACTGCGGCCTCGTCGGTCACGTCGGCGCACACGGACGCGATCCGGGCATCGTCGCCGATCAGGCCGGCCGTGCCCGCCGTTCCGGCTTCGTCGACGTCGACCAGCGCCACCGCAGCGCCCCGGCCGGCGAGCACCTGCGCGGTGGCGCGCCCGATCCCGCCGCCGGCGCCGGTCACGAGCGCGACCCGGCCGCGCAGGTCGTCGGTCACGCGTGGAGCTCCCGGCCGTCGAGGGTGCGCACGGGTCGCGCGCGATCCCGGAGGTACGTCAGCGACTTCACGACCAGGCCGTTGTCGCACGCGGGGTCGCAAGTCGCGAACGCGAGCGCGGCCTCGGCCATCGCCTCCACGGGCTCACACCATTCGGGCGGCAGATCCATCACGGCCAACGCGCCCTCGGTCGCCACGGCCATTTGGGGCGCGACGGCGTTCACCGAGATGCCGTCGGGCGCGAGCTCCGCGGCCAGCGCCTCCGTGAGGCGGTTGAGCGAGGCCTTGCTCGGCGCGTAGGTGGACGCCCGCGCGAACTGCGCGCCGCGCTCCGGGCCCGGAGGCGCCGGATCGGCGATGACGCTCGCGATGTTGACGATCCAGCCTCGACCCCGCTCGCGCATCGCCGGAACCACGGCCTTGGTGAGCAGGTACGGAGTGATCGCGTTCACCTCGTACGCGACGCGCAGCCGACGCTCGGAAGTGTCGCCGATGGGGAGATAGAAGCACGCGGCCGCGTTGTTGACCAGCACGTCGACCGGCCCGAGCTCGTCGGCGACGCGGGCCACCAGCCCCGCACGATCGCACGACGAATCGGAGAGATCGGCCGCGATCGGCCGCGCGATACCGCCGTCGGCCGAGATCGCGGCCGCCACCTCGGCCAGCGAGCCCGCGAGGTGACCGCCCGAGCCCGGCTCGAGGCTCCGCGCCACCATCGCGACCCGGGCGCCCTCGGCGGCGAAGCGGCGCGCGATCGCAGCACCGATCCCCCGGCTCGCACCCGTGACGAGCGCAACCCTGTCGGTCAGTGCATCGCGCATCGCGGTGGACCATAGTGGCGTGGTGCCTCCCCGTCGTTTCCGAGATCGTCTCCGCCGCGGCGTCCGCCGGCGTGGTCCCCGAGTCGCGCTCGACGTCGGGCCCGACCTCGACGAACGCGACGCGGCGCGGGTTCGCGCCGTCGTCACCCATCTCCTCCAACGTCACGACACGACCACCGAACGCGCCGATGTCGCCGCGATCGCCGATGCCTACGGCACGCTCTCGGATCGCGGCCGCATCCGCTTCCTCGCGATGCTCGCCCACGAGTTCTGGACCGACACCCCGACCGTCGACCGCGCGATCGCAACCGTGCAGGCCGCGACCGGTGAAACCGCCCGCCGCGGCGCCGAGCGAGCCTTGCGGGCCGCCCTCACCCCGCGTGCCGCCCGCCTGCTCCAGCTGTTCACCGCCCTCGACGGCGGCGTGAAGCTGCTTGTCGACCTGCGCGCCGACGAGTTGCGCCTGGCCGGCGACCCCGAGATCGGAACCGAAGACGCGACCGCGCTGACGGAGCTGGGCGACGAGCTCCGGACCCAGCTCACCTTGCTGTTCGACGTCGGCCTGCTCGAGTTGCGCCGCATCACGTGGACGGCGCCCGCCGCGCTCCTCGAGAAACTCATCGAGTACGAAGCAGTGCACACCATCGGCTCGTGGGCCGACCTGAAGAACCGCCTCGACTACGACCGCCGCTGCTACGCGTTCTTCCATCCCGCGATGCCCGACGAGCCGCTCGTGTTCGTCGAGATCGCGCTGACGGTCGGCACGCCGTGCGTGCTCGCGCCGTTGCTCGACGCGCACGCACCAGAGCTCGACACCGATCAGGCCGACACTGCGGTGTTCTATTCGATCTCGAACTGCCAGCCCGGGCTCGCCGGCGTGAACCTCGGCACCGCGCTGATCGAGCAGGTCGTCGAACAACTCCGCCGCGACCTGCCGCACCTGCACCACTTCGTGACGCTGTCGCCGATTCCCGGCTACCGCGCGTGGCTCACCAAGACGCTGCTCGAGGGTGACATCCGCGAGCACGAGCGCGCGCTGCTCCCCGCCGCGCCCGAGCGCGTGCTCTCACGCCTGGCGCATGCGTCGTGGGATGTCGACGAAGCGATCGAGCCCGCGCTCGTGGCCTTGTGCGCGCGTTACCTCACCACGATGCGCGACGGCCGCGCGCTCGATCCCGTCGCGAACTTCCACCTGGCCAACGGGGCCAAGATCGCTCGCATCAACTGGCTCGCCGACCCGAGCCCGACCGGCCGCGAGCGTTCGGCGGGCCTGATGGCCAACTACCTCTACGAGCCCGACCACATCGTCGAGCGCGCCGAAGCGTTCGTCGCGCGCGACGAAGTGTCGATGTCGGGTCCGGTCCGCGAGCTGCTCAAGCTCTCCTGAGCTAGCTTCCGGCGCGATGGAGAAGCTGATCTACCTCGTATGGGACCGGCCGTCGCGAGCGGCCGCCGACGTACACGCCCAACTCATCGACGACATCGCGCCGCGACTCCTCGCGTGCGCACCCCGCGGACTGCAGATCGACGTCGACGACGACGACGCGCAGGTCGCCTCGATGGTTCCGATCCCGGCCGACGAGCTGCCCATCCGGGCGCTCGTGTCGATCTGGGTCGACATGCACGACACGCGTGCGCTGTACGAGTCGATCCTCGCCGAAACCGGCATCCGCCGCGCCGGATACCTCGTCACCGAATCGCTCTACCGCGACTACGGCGACAACGAGCACGCCGCACCACGCGACTGGCCCGACGGTCGGCGCTCGCCCGGCATCGTGGCGTTGAGCGTGTTCGACAAACCGGCCGGTGTGAGCGACGAGACCTTCTACGGCCACTGGTACGGGCACCAGTCGCCGATGTCGGAGTGGATGCAGCCCCGTACTCGCTATGTGCGCAACAGCGTCGTGCGCGCGCTCACGCCCGGCGCCCCTCGCTACCGGGCGATCGTCGAGGAGGCGTGGCCGTCGGCCGAGACGCTGACCGATCTCGATGCGTTCTTCGGCGCCACCGATCCGAGCGACCTCAACGAACGGATCCGGATCATGCTCGACAGCACCAAGTTGCTCTTCGACGCCGCGACCATGCGCAACTACACCCTGAGCGAGTACATCCTGAAGACCCTCTAACCAAGTCCGGGTTATTGGAGCTCGGCGGCTTCGTAGGCGAGGAGGCGTTGGTGGTTGTCGTGCAGCTCGGCGCGCCGTCCCCGGTCGTGGGCGAGGTTCACCATCTCGTGGGGATCCTCGGCGAGGTCGTACCACTCGTGCTCCTGATCGGAGAACGCGGCGTCGACGTCGTAGAGCTTGCGGCCCGGGTCCTTGCCCCAGAGACCGGTGCCGGGCTTGCCGCCACCCACGCCGTAGTAGCGCGCGTACTTGGTGCGACCGTCGAAGAAGCCGCGGATGGCGTAGCGCGTGTGGTTGATCCGGTTGGTGTGCGCCGTGTCGTGCGCGAACAACACGTGATCGCGCGGCGTCGCGGCCGGGTCGGCGAGCACCGGCGCGAGATCGACGCCGCGCAACGATGGCTGCGACGCGGGATCGACGCCACCGAGCCCCACGATCGTCGACGCGAGATCCACGTGCGTGCCGAGCGCTGCGGTTTGCGAGCCGGGCGCGGTCACGCCCGGAACCTTCACCACGCACGGCACGTGCATGATCTCCTCGTACACGAACGGGCCCTTCGACCGCAGGCCGTGCGACCCGCACATGTCGCCGTGGTCCGACGTCAGGATCACGATGGTGTCGTCGTAGGCCCCGCTCTCCTCGAGCGCGGCCATCACCGTGCCGAGCGATGCGTCGGCGAGTTGTTGCAGCTTCACGTAGTAGTCGAGGTGGCGCAGCCACGACTTCTTGTCGGACGGATCGATATAGCCCCACAAGCCGTGCTGCTGGTCCCAGCGCCACTGCCGCTGGGTATCGGGCTTGTCGATCAGGTCGTCGCCGAAGTTGGCCGGGAGCTCGTCGCACACCTCGTCGTAGTGGTCGGAGAACAACGGGAGCACGTCGTCGTCCTTCCAGTGCGCGTGCTCGAGGACGCGCCGGGTGCGCTCGACATCGTCGGGGTGGGACTCGCCGTAACGCGGCTGGTCGATCGGGAACCACATCACGTCGTGCGGGTTCACGAGCGCGACCGTCAGGAACCACGGCTGGTCGAGCGTGCTCGCGTTGGCGCGCAACCACCCCGCCGCGTTCGACGCGATGATCGGGTCGAAGTGCACGCCGGTGCCGGCCCAACCCATGAAGTGGCGGTCGTTGCCCTCCCAGTCGGCGAAGCCGTAGGCGGTCATGTCGGGCGAGGGCGCCTGCGAGCAGTGCCACTTGCCGATGTAGCTCGACCGGTAACCGGCGTCGCGCAGGATCGAGCCGACGGTCGGGATCGCCGGATCGAGCTCCTTGTGCTCGGGCATGATCACGTTGTCGACCACGCCGTGCTGCGAGATGTACTGGCCGGTGAAGAGCGAAGCGCGCGACGGCGAGCACGGCGAGCTGTGCGTGTAGTAGTTGGTGAGCTCGAGCCCCTCGGCCCGTAGCCGCTCGCGCCACGGCAGCGACACCGACGGTGGCAACCAGCCCCGGTGACGCTCCTGATCGGAAACGACGAGAAGGATGTTCGGCTGCTTCATCGCGCCGCGCCCGAGAACCCGTCGAGGAAGCCGGTGAGGCCGCTCGGTACGTGCTCGCCGAACGCGAGCTGCTCGAGCACGCCGAGCCCGACGCGGTCACCCCAGCGGGCGCGCATCACTTGCTGGATGTGGATGTTCCACGGCTCGAGGTTGTCGAGCTCCTCCACTTTGTGCTCCTCCGAGCCGACCGCGTGCTCACTGTGCCAACGTGCGTGTCCCCACTCGGGGTGGGTGTAACCGAGACCGCGCATGCGGAACGTCAGCAATGGCTCGAGCTCGATGCGCTCCTCGCCGCCGCCGTGTCGCAACAGCCGCAGCGTTGCGCCCTGTGAGCGGCGCAACCCGGGCGCCCAGCGGACGTCGGCAACGGTTCCCGCGAGATGCTCGATCCCGCGCGCAGTCGCGTCGGCACCCCATGTGGGGTCGCCCGCGCCGACCAGCTGCAAGACCGCCTGACTCCCGACGAAGCGATCGCCGTTCCCGCGTTCGAAACACAGGAAATGCGTGCAGCAATCGCCCCAGTTGATCGGGGCCCACAGGAAGAAGATCTGCGGGAGTGTGTGCTCGGGCGCCGCGGGCGTCGCCTCACCGACCGGCCGCACTCCCCACGAGCGGTCCTTGGTGCCGTACACGCGCTCGATCGGGATCTCCGCGCCCCCGGCCGAGATTCGGCCCGACCACGTGCCCCACTGCGTGAGCCGGGTCGAGTCCATCACCGTCTTCGTGCCGGTAGTGATCGTCTGGCGCGGCTCCTCGAGCGCGACCGTGCGCGCGGTGAACGTGACATCGGCGTCGATGCCCAGGTCGGCCGCGTCGGCCCGAACCCGAGTCACCCGGAGTGGCTCGACGACGTCGATCGTGAGCGGACCGATCCGCATCTGCGAACGATCCTCGGGAATGCGACCCGACGCGAACACCGAACGCTGCACGCCGTCGTGCACGACCGCGAACGCGCCGTCGATGATGCCCCGGTTCGGGTACACCGCCATGCCGGCCGCGAAATAGAAGTCTTCCGTATATCCGTTGAACCAGAAGCGGTCGTAATGGTTCGGATCGCCGGTGGCCGGGTGCGCGATCGGAAGCGGCGTCTGGTGGATCGGGTAGTCGTCGAAAGGTGTCAGCACGCCAGAGACCGTAGTTCCAGTTGCTGCATCAGGTCAGAGCGTCGGCGAAGCGGCGAACGATCTCCCCGAGCACGGCCGGCGCGTCGGCCGGGTCGCGGTTGAATGCGCGGAGCGTCACGTGGATGTCGGTCGCGCCGGCCGCGACGAGCTCGGGCACGGAGTCGATGCTGCGCGCCAGGTCGGGACGGTCGTCACCACTACGTTCGATCCGGAGCGGGGCCTGCACCGCGAGGGCCGACGGATCGCGGCCCACATCTCGCCACGCGCCGGCGATGCGACGCGCGCCGTCCGCGATGTCGTCGACGCCGGCACCCATGATCGGGATCCACGCGTCGCCCCATCGCACGAGCCGCTCGAGATTCCGCGCGTGCAGGGTTCCGGCGATCCACAACGGCACGCCGCCGGCCTGCAGGGGTTGCGGTGCGCAGTACACGTCGCGGAACGAGATCGTCGGAGTGTCGATGGCAGCCGGCACGTCGTTCCAGAGCGCCTTGCACGCCGCGAGCGTGTCGCTCAACAGGTCGCCGCGCCGTGAGAAGTCGATGCCTTCCGCGTCGTACTCCTCGCGTTGCCAACCGGTGCCGACACCGAGATCGAGCCGCCCGCGTGAGATGACGTCGAGCGTCGCGGCCTGCTTCGCGAGCAACACGGCGGGACGCAGCGGCGCGATCAAGATGCCGGTCGCGAGCCGAGCTCGCGACGTCGCCGCCGCCAGCGCGCCGAGCACGACGAGCGGCTCGAACCACGGCGCTTCGGGCGGTACGGGAAACTTGCCCCACACGTAATTCTCGGTGTGCGGCCCCATCACCACGTGGTCGACGACCACGATGCGGTCGACACCGGCATCGTCGGCGGCGCGCCCGAGGTCGATGAACCGGTGCCACTCGGCGGGAGCAAACAGGGATCCGTAGTTGGCAAGGCCGATACTCAGGGTGGGTCGGGTCATCGCCGGATGATCCCACCTCTGCGGCGGATCGCGCTCGTAAACTCGATTTCATGCGCCGAGGACTCGTGCTCGTCACCCTCATGTGTCTGTCGTTGGTTGCCTGTAGCACCTCGTCCAAGAGCAACACGGCAAACGTCCTGCCGACCGTCGCGGCTCCACCCACGAGCGGAGCCGGCCCGTTGATCCCGAGCAACCTCCCCGGCGAGTTCCACCTCTCCGTCTACATCGACTCGGTCGACTTGACCGCGCACACGATCACCGTCGACCCGATGGCGTTCCTGACCGGCTCGGGCGCGGTGAGCGCGTTCAAGGAGGCCAACCCGGGAGCCACGGAAGGCCCGCCGAACGATTACTACATCGAGAACCCCACGAAGGATCACATCGCGCTGCCGCTGTCGGCGAGCGCGGTCGTGAAGCTCGTGCACGTCGGAGGCTCCGACCACACCAACCCGGTCAAGGTCCCGCTGAGCAGCCTCGTCGGCTACCAGTCGCTCACGACCAGGCCGTTCGAGATCACCGGCTTGAACGGCACGATCACCGGAGTGACCGAGACCTTCGTTCCCTGATCGTCACTCCTCGACAGTGATCGTTACGCAGTGGGCGATCGCCCGCGACGACGTGCCGATCCGCAATTCGAACTCGCCGGGTTCCACGGTCCACGCGTCGGTGTCGACGTCCCAGAACGCGAACGCGCGTCGATCGAGCTCGAGCGAAACTTCGCTCGTCGCTCCCGCATCCAGCCCCACCTTCGAGAACGCCTTCAGCTCCTGCGGCGGACGCGCCACGGACGACTGGGTGTCGTGCACGTAACACTGCACGACTTCCGCGCCGCGCTGCGGGCCGGTGTTGCGGACGGACACGACGACGCGTACGACCTCTCCGTCGAGCAGCTCGCTCGACCGGACACGCGTCGCCGACACTGACGGCGCCTCGAGCACGAAGCTGGTGTACGACAGGCCGTGACCGAAGCAGAAACGCGGCTCGATGCCGCGCGCGTCGTACCAGCGGTAGCCGACGAACACGCCCTCGCCGTAGCGAACCTGGCCGCGTTCGCCGGGGTAGCTCGTGAACGCCGGAGTGTCTTCGATGCGGAACGGGATCGTCGTCGGCAACTTCCCCGACGGCGAGACGTCGCCGGAGAGGACGTCGGCAAGCGCATTGCCCCACTCCTCCCCCGCGAACCAGCACTGGAGCACGGCGCCCACTTCGGTGGCCCAGTCCATGGCGACCGGCGACGCAGCGTTCACGACCACCGCGGTTCGCGCGTTCAGGGCGGCGAGCGCACGCAGGAGGTCGTCCTGGGGCGGCGGGAGCGCCATGGAGTCGCGATCGTTGCCCTCCGTCTCCCAGTCGCCGTCGGTACCCACGACGCACACCACCAAGTCGGCGCGCGCGGCGAGCGCGACGGCGCGGTCGAGGAGATCCGGTGGCGTCGGCGGCGTGCAGCCGATCGCCAACGCGCCCATCGACGGGCCGGCGAGCACGTACTCCACCGCGAGCGCGTGGGGCTCACCGGCGACGAGGTTCACCGACGCGGTGACTTCGGCGCTCGCGAAGCCCATGAACGCCTCGCTGCGACCCGTCGGCTCCCAGTTGTCGACGACGAGATCACCGTCGATCGTCAGTCGGGCCCGGCCCACCTGCACGAGCCCGAACGTCCACTCGCCGGTCTCGGGCACGACCAGCGTTCCCTCGACGCGCATCGAGAACTCCTCCGGCACCTCCGGAGTGAACGGCCCGGTGAACGTGAACCACCCGCGGTCACCACGCTCGACGAGCGCAGGCTCACCGGTGCGTTCGCGGCCCGCGTAGTACGAGACCTGCAACGCTCCGTCGAGCACGGTCGTGTCGAGCACCGGGGTCTGCTTGAAGCTCGAACAGCCGCGCTCGTGCTCGATGCGAAACGCGTCGCCGAATCGCTCGCGGATGCCGGCGAGCGGCGTGACCGGTGGGAACTGCGAGACGCGCGCGCTCCCACCGCCCTGGATCATCGCGACACTGGCGTTCGGGCCGATCACCGCGAGCAGCGGCCGCTCGTCGCCGGATGCCGGACCCGGCGCCGCGATCGGCAACATCGCATCGCGGTTGCTCAGGAGCACGAAGCTCTCGGTCGCGGCCCGGCGCGCCGCGGCGCGGTCGTCGGGATCGTCGATCGACTGCTCGGGCCCGAAGTCGGGGGTGTCGAGTCCGCCCGTGCGTTCGAGCAGCACGAGCACGCGCCGAACCTTGTCGTCGAGCACCGCCTCGCTCACGTCGCCGGCGCGCACCGCGTCGGCGAGGTGTGAGCCGAACCACTGGGCCGGCCCGGGCATCTCGAGGTCGAGACCGGCGTTGGCAGCCGGCACCGTGCTGTGCGCGCCGTACCAGTCGGACATGATCACGCCGTCGAAACCCCACTCACCCTTCACGAGGCTGGAGAGCAGCGGATGTTCGCTGCAATACGTTCCGTAGAGCCGGTTGTACGCCGCCATCACCGACCACGTGCCTGCCTCGAGCACGGCCGCCTCGAACGGCACCAGCGAGATCTCGCGCAACGTGCGCGCGTCCACTTCCGAGCTGATCGTCATGCGCTCGAACTCGGAGTCGTTCGCCACGAAGTGTTTCACCGAGCAGCCGACGCCGGCCGACTGCACGCCGCCGATGTACTCGACCGCGAGCCGCGCCGAGAGAAACGGGTCTTCGGAGTAACACTCGAAGTTGCGGCCGGCCAGCGGATGGCGATGGATGTTGACGGTCGGCGCGAGCAGCACGTGCGCGCCCTTGCGGCGGGCTTCACGTCCGATCCGCTCCCCGATCGTGCGAACGATCTCGGGATTCCACGTCGCGCCGAGCGCGGTGCCGCACGGGAACGAAGCCGACGGCCGTCCGGTCCATCGCTCGCCGCGCGCGCCGGCCGGGCCGTCGGTGACCTTGAGGGCCGGGATACCGAGTCGCGGCACCGCAGCCGTGTGCCACAGGTCGACGCCCGCGACCATCACGGCCTTCTCGTCGATGGTGAGGCGGCCGAGGAGATCGTCGATTCGTGTGTTCATGGCGGCATCCTCGCATAGGCTCCCGCGCGTGATCCGCTCGGAGACACACGCGCACGTCGCGACCGTGACCATCGACAACCCGCCCGTGAACGCGCTCCCGGTTGCCGGCTGGTTCCGGCTCGCCGACGCACTGCGCGCGGCGGGCCGCGACCCCGACGTGCGGTGCGTGATCCTGCAGTCGGCCGGCAAGGGCTTCCAGGCCGGTGTCGACATCAAGGAGCTCGCGGCCGATCCGACCCATGAGAGCCTGGTGAAGGTCAACCGAGGCTGCTTCGAGGCCTTCGGCGCGGTCTACGACTGCGAGGTACCAGTGATCGCGGCCGTGCACGGCTTCTGCCTCGGCGGCGGCGTCGGGCTCGCGGGCAACGCCGACATCGTCGTGGCGTCCGACGACGCGACCTTCGGGCTCCCCGAGGTCGACCGCGGCGCGCTCGGAGTCGCGACGCACCTCGCCCGTTTCGTGCCCCAGCACAAGCTGCGCGCCATGTTCCTCACCGGCTCGATGATCACGGCGTCGGAGCTCCTCGCGTTCGGCACCGTCGAGCGCGTGGTGCCGCGCGATCAGTTGTACGACACCGCGCTCGAGCTCGCGACCACGATCGCGGCGAAGAGTCCGATCGTCATTCGCCGGGCCAAGGAGTCGTTGAACCAGATCGACCCGGTCGACGTGAAGCGGTCGTACCGCACCGAACAGGGCTTCACGTTCGAGCTCAACCTCTGGGGCGACAGCGACGAGTTGCGCCAGGCCTTCGTCGACAAGCGCGACGCCGACCTCGAAACCTGAGCCTCGAGATGAGCCCGACGCAGAAGCGCAAATTCTGGGGCTGGGGCGTCGAGGGGGCGGGGCCGACCCGCGAGCAGCAGGCGAAGATGGGGCAGACGATCGCGGCGCGTTTCGGCGCGCCGTTGCTCGAGCCCATCGAGCCGCCGACGATCACGGAGATCGACCTGCGCGCGCCGCGCGTCGCCCCCCTCGACTCCCTCTCGCACATCTGCACGACTGATCCCGAGGAGCGCGCGGCCCACACCTACGGCAAGTCGTTCCGAGACGTGTGGCGTGGACTGCATCGGGACTTCTCCCAGCCGCCCGACATCGTCGCGATTCCACGCGACGAGAACGACATTGCATCACTCCTCGACTGGTGCAGCGACGCGCGCATCGCGGCGATCCCGTACGGCGGCGGCTCATCGGTGGTCGGCGGTGTCGAGTGCGATCTCGACGACGACTACGGCGGCGCCGTCAGCATCGACCTCCGCGCGCTCGATCAAGTGCTCGAGGTCGACGCGACGTCACGCGCAGCCCGCATCCAGGCCGGCGTATTCGGCCCTGCGCTCGAGAACCAACTCCGCCCGCACGGCTTCACCCTGCGGCACTTCCCGCAGTCGTTCGAGTTCTCGACGCTCGGTGGATGGCTCGCGACGCGCTCCGGCGGTCACTACGCGACCCTGCACACGCACATCGACGACTTCGTGGAGTCGATACGCGCGGTGACCCCGCGCGGGATCTGGGAGAGCCGACGGCTCCCGGGATCCGGCGCCGGACCCTCGCCCGACCGCATGCTCCTCGGCTCCGAAGGCACGCTCGGCGTGATCACCGAGGCATGGATGCGGCTCCAGGATCGGCCCGTCCACCGCGCGTCGGCGACGGCGCGCTTCTCCACGTTCACCGGTGGCGTCGACGCGGCGCGGGCGATCGCGCAGTCGGGCCTCTACCCCGCCAACTGCCGGCTCCTCGACCCGCTCGAGGCGCAGATCACCGGCACCGACGACCGGGGCGACACGCTGTTACTGCTCGCGTTCGAGTCGGCCGACCATCCCCTCGACGCGTGGATCGGACGCGCAGTCGAGTGCGCGCTCGATTACGGCGCGCGCATCGACGACGACGCGATCGTGATCCGCAGCAGCAGCGAGGAAGGCGCGCGCGACGGAGCGGCCGGCAGCTGGCGCAACGCCTTCGTGCGCGCGCCGTACACGCGCGACGCGATCGTCGCGCTCGGCATGGTCAGCGAGACGTTCGAGACCGCTTGCACCTGGGACCGGTTCGAGACGTTGTACGAGACGGTCACCGCCGCAGTGCTCGACACCGCAGAGGCCGCGGGCGCGTGGCCGGCGGTGATGACGTGCCGGTTCACGCACGTGTATCCCGACGGGCCCGCGCCCTACTTCACCGTGCTCGCGCTCGGTCAAGAAGGCGTGCAGCTCGCGCAGTGGGAAGCGATCAAGGCCGCAGCATGCGACGCCATCATCCGATCGGGCGGAACGATCACGCACCACCACGCAGTCGGACGCGACCACCGGCGGGCCTACGACCGCCAGCGCCCCGAGCCGTTCGCGGTGGCCCTCCAGGCCGCGAAGCGGGCGATCGATCCGTCGGGCATCCTGAATCCGGGTGTGTTGATAGACCCATGACCATGGTGACGACCAGCTATCACGCAGTCATCTTCGACCTCGGCGGTGTCGTGTTCCCGTCGCCGTTCGAGGCGTTCGACGCGTACGACCGCGAATCCGGGCTCGCGACCGGCACGGTGCGAGCGTTGATCAAGACGAGCAGCGAGACCGGAGCGTGGGCCGCGCTCGAGCGCGGCGAGCTGTCGCTCCCCGACTTCTACGCGGAGCTCGAGGCGGAAGCGCGCGCCGCCGGCTTCGCGCTCGACGGCGCGCGGCTCATGGGGATGATCGCGACCGGCTTCGGCGCGCGACCGGCGATGGCCACCGCGATCAACCGGATCCGCGAAGCCGGGTTGCGGACCGCGGCGCTCACGAACAACTGGCCCCGTTCCGACGACGGCGCGCCATCCACGAACGGGAACGCGCTCGGCTTCGACGTGATCGTCGAGTCGGCAGTGGTCGGCCTCCGCAAGCCCGACCCGCGCATCTACGAGCTCGTGCTCACCCAACTCGAAGTCGAGGCGGCCAACACCGTGTTCCTCGACGATCTCGGCATCAATCTCAAGCCCGCGCGCGAGATGGGCATGACCACGATCAAGGTGGTCGATCCCGCCCGGGCCCTCGCGGAGCTGTCCGCGACACTCGGATTCGAGGTGCACTGATGGACCTGCTCTGGGTCCGGCACGGCGAGCCCGAGCGCATCGCACCCGGGCTCGGGGTACCGGCCGACCCCGCGCTCACACCACTCGGCCGCGTGCAGGCGCAACGCCTCGCCGACTGGCTCACGCCCGAGACGATCGACGCGGTCGTCTCGAGCCCGATGCGGAGGGCCGTCGAGACCGCGGCGCCGATCGCGGGCGCGCACGGTCTCGAGGTCGAGATCGTCGAGGGCTTGATCGAGTACGACGCCAAATCCGATCACTACATCCCCACCGAGGAGCTCGCCGCCACGAAGGACGACCGCTGGCTCGCGATGATCGAAGGCCGTTGGGAGTCGTTCGGCGCCGACCCGCCCGAGGTGTTCGTCGCGCGGGTGAGCACCACCGTCGACCTGCTGGTGGAGCGGTTCGCCGGCCAACGGGTCGTGGCGGTCTGCCACGGCGGTGTCGTGAACATCGCGCTCGGTCTGGTACTCGGGATCGGCGCCGACCGACCGCTGTGGTTCGAGCCCGGCTACTCGTCGCTGCACCGCGTGAAGGCATCGCGGTCGGGCGTCAAGTCGATCGCGAGCATCAACGAGCTCGCGCACCTCCAGGGGAGGCGGGACCCGTCGTCATGAGCACTCCTGTCGCTGTAACTCATGACGGACCCGTCACCGTCGTGACGATCGACCGGCCCCACGCGCGCAACGCCGTCGACCGGCCGACCGCGGCGTTGCTCGCCGACGCGTTCCGTGAGTTCGACGCCGACGACGAGCGACTCGTCGCCATCCTCACGGGCGCCAACGGAACGTTCTGCGCGGGCGCCGACTTGAAGGCGGTCGGTGAAGGCCGCGGCAACGCGGTGACCGACGGCGGCGACGGGCCGATGGGACCCACCCGCATGCTGTTGTCGAAGCCGGTGATCGCGGCCGTGGAAGGCTTCGCGGTCGCCGGCGGGCTCGAGCTCGCACTGTGGTGCGACCTGCGGGTCGCGGCGCGCGACGCGGTGTTCGGCGTGTACTGCCGCCGGTGGGGTGTTCCGCTCGTCGACGGTGGAACCGTGCGCCTGCCGCGCCTGATCGGCCATTCGCACGCACTCGATCTCATCCTCACCGGACGCGGGGTCTGCGGCGACGAAGCACTCGCCATGGGGCTCGCGAACCGGCTCACCGAACCCGGAGCCGCGCTCGAAGCGGCCCGCTCGCTCGCGCACGAGTTGGCCGCCCTCCCCCCGATCTGCATGCGGGGCGACAGGCTCTCGTCATATGAACAGTGGGGAAACCCACTCGACGACGCGATGCGCATCGAGCTCCGGCACGCGCAGGCGACCCTGGCCTCCGGCGAGTCGCTCGACGGCGCGATTCGCTTCGCGCAGGGCGCCGGCCGCCACGGCGCGGCGGCGTCCGACGAGCGGGGCGCTTCGGGCCCGGCAGCCGGGTCGTAGAATCGGGCGCATGCCTGACACGCACATTCCGTCACCGGGCGAGCGCACCGTTGCCGACGTCATGTCGCGACCGGTGGTGACCGCGCAGCCCGCAGAGACCGTCGCGGTCGCCGCCCAGCGCATGCACGACCGGCGGGTCGGATCGGTCGTGGTCGTCGACCACGACGAGCGCGCGATCGGCATCCTGACCGAGCGCGACATGATCCACCTTGCCGCGGCGGGCTCCGACGCGTCGACGGCCAAGGTCTCGGAGTGGATGACGGGTGATCCCGACACGATCAGCCCCGACATCGAGGCGCGTGCCGCGTTCAGCCGCCTGGCCGAGCACGGGTACCGGCACATCCCCGTTGTCGAAGGCACGAACAACGCGCAGAAGCTGGTCGGGATCGTCTCGATGCGCGACCTGATGCGCGTCGCGATGATCCAGCCCGCGGCGGCGCAGGCGCACGAGGTGCCGAAAGGTCTCGAGGGCGTCGTCGTCGCCGACACCACCGTCGGCGACGTACGCGGCCTCGAAGGCTTCTACCACTACCGCCAATACAGCGCCGTCGACCTCGCCAAGACGCGCCCGCTCGAAGACGTGTGGTACCTGCTCTTCAACGGCCGCCTCCCCGCGACCATCGCCCAGCGCGAAACCTTCGCGGCCGACATCAAACCCCGTCGCGCGATTCCCGCCGCGGTCGCGGCCGTGCTCCCCGAGATCGCACGGGCCGGCGACACGTTCGTTCCCTTCGACGCGCTCCGCACCGCGGTCTCGTTGTACGGCGCGACGCTCGGGTTCCGTGCGTCGCACGACGTCGACGACAAGACCCTGCGAGACAACGCCATGTCGACGTGCGCCGTCACGCCCACGTTGATCTGCGCGCTGTGGCGACTGCGCCAGGGCCTCGAGGCAATCGAGCCGCATCCCGATCTCGCGTACGCCGCCAACTACCTCTACATGATGCAGGGCGAGGTGCCGACCCCCGAGCACGCGGCGGCGGTGGAGAAGTACCTGATCTCCACCATCGACCACGGCTTCAACGCCTCCACGTTCACCGCTCGCGTCATCACCTCCACCGGCGCCGACCTGGCGGCCGCGGTCGTCGGCGCGATCGGCGCGCTTTCGGGCCCGTTGCACGGCGGCGCGCCGAGCCGAGCCCTCCAGATGCTCGACGAGATCGGCACCGCCGACCGCGCCGAGCCGTGGCTGCGCGCGGCCGTCGAACGCGGCGATCGGCTCATGGGTTTCGGGCACCGCGTGTACAAGACCGACGACCCCCGTTCGCTGATGCTGCGCGAGGTCGCCGACTCGCTCGGCGGCGACAAGATGGACCTCGCCCGCCACATCGAGGCCACCGCGGTGAAAGTGCTCGAGGAGCTGAAGCCCGGCCGCCGGCTCTACACGAACGTCGAGTTCTACGCCGGCATCGTGATGGACCGGTGCGGCATCCCCCGCGAGCTCTTCACCCCCACATTCGGCGCGAGCCGCATGATCGGCTGGTGCACGCACGTGCTCGAGCAGGCCGCCGACAACCGCCTCATCCGCCCGAGCGCGCAGTACGTCGGCCCGCCCCCGCCCCAGCCCGTACCGCCGATCTCGTAATCCTGCGGCTGCGGCCTCCGGCCCTCGAACGCCCGTACGGCTGCGCCCGAGCGTCCGGGCCCACGGATCTGCGCCTGGCCCAACCCCTCGGCGGCTACCTTTCGCGCGATGGCATATCCGCGTGAGGAGATCGAAGCCGCATTCCGCCACCAGCGCGAGTTGAACGACACGCAGCAGTGGGAGGCGTACGCCGACCTGTTCACCGACGACGGCGTATACGTCGAGCACGAGATGGGGACGTTCCGCGGCCGCGACGCGATCCGGGAGTGGATCGTGCCGTGCATGGCGCCGTTCGTGAACGCGGGCTGGGACTACCCGCTCGACTGGTCGGTGATCGACGGCGACCGGATCATCTTCCGGTGGCTCAACCGCCTGCCCAACATCGACAACCGCGCCGAGCCGTACCAGTTCGCCGGCATCACCGTGCTGGAGTACGCCGGGAACGGCAAGTTCTCGTATCAGGAAGACGTGTACAACATGAAAGAGTGCGAACGAGTCATGAAAGACTGGTTCGCAGCCGGCGGCAAGTTGTGACGGACGACGAGGCCCACACCGACGCGCGCCCGGCTGCCGCGGGCGACACCTCCCCCGACCTCAGTCCCGAGGGCATCGCGCGCTACGAGGTGAGCAGCGCGGTCGACGCCGCGCGCGCCGCAAAGGTCAACGCCGTGCGCGACGTGCTGACGAACGCAAAGCCCGAGGAGATGGCCGCCGTCGCGCGCTGGCTCGACGCGGTGCTCGCCGGCACCGCACCCGACGACCTCGGCATGCTCAGGCGCGTCGTGCTCGAGCAAGACGAGCCCGTCTACGGCGAGATTCCTTTGAACTCCGACGACGAGCTCGTCGAGCACTGGCTGAGCGGCGTCTACCCGTACCGCAACCTGATGGCGCGCAAGACCTACGAGGCCCAGAAGTATCGCCTGCAGGTCGAGTTGCTGAAGCTCCAGGCCTGGGTGAAGGAATCGGGCCAGCGCGTCGTGGTCATCTTCGAAGGCCGCGACGCCGCGGGCAAGGGCGGCACGATCAAACGGTTCATGGAGCACCTGAACCCACGCGGCGCGCGCGTCGTCGCGCTCGAGAAACCGACACCGGTCGAGCAGGGCCAGTGGTACTTCCAGCGTTATGTGCAACACCTCCCGACCCGGGGCGAGATCGTGCTCTTCGACCGCTCGTGGTACAACCGCGCCGGCGTCGAGCGGGTCATGGGCTTCTGCACCGACAGCGAGCTGGCCGAGTTCCTGCACCAGGCGCCCGAGTTCGAACGCAACCTCGCCCGCAGCGGCGTGCACCTCATCAAGTTCTGGTTCTCCGTGAGCCGCGAAGAGCAGCGCCGCCGCTTCCGCGAGCGCGAGAAGCATCCACTCAAGCAATGGAAGCTGTCGCCCGTCGACGTCGCGTCGCTCGACAAGTGGGACGAGTACACCGAGGCCAAGAAGGCGATGTTCGTCCACACCGACACGCGCGAAGCGCCGTGGACCGTTATCAAGTCGGATTGCAAGAAGCGGGCCCGGCTCAACGCGATTCGCTACGTGCTCCACCGCCTGCCGTACACCGACAAGGACGTGGATCGCATCGGTCCGCTCGATCCGCTGCTCGTCGGGCGCGCGTACGACGTGTACGAGACCGGCGAACGCGAGCCGTCCGAGATCTGAAGCCCGACGCCGGCGGTGCTACCCGACCAGATCGGCGTGAACGGCGCGCGCCCGAGCCACCGCTTCGGCGCCCGGCCCGCCCTGGGTCGGCGGATCGACCGGGTGGTCACTGCCGACGATCGCACCCGCGGTCGCGGCCACCGACGAGCGCAGCGCCCCGAGGTCGTAACCACCTTCGAGGAAGAACGCGAGACGCCCCGCACGCGGCGCGAAGCCGCTCACGATCGAGGCAAGGTGCGCGAAGTCACCGCTCGACAACGCGAGGTCGGCGAGCGGATCGTCGCGGTGCGCGTCGAAGCCCGCTGACACGAGTACCCACGTGGGGGCGAAACCCTCCGCGACCGGTGCCACGATCTCCTCCAGCGCGCGCGCCACGAGGTCTCCGGTGGCGCCGGCCGGCAGCGGTACGTTCACCGTGAGGCCGGGAGCACCGGGCCCGCCGGTCTCGTCGACCGCACCGGTACCGGGATAGAAGCGGTCCTGGTGGGTCGACACGTAACACACGCGGTTGTCGTTCCAGAACAACGCCTGCGTGCCGTTGCCGTGGTGCACGTCCCAGTCGATGATGATCACGCGCTCGCCCCGGTCGGCCAGCGCGGTGGCGGCGACCGCGACGTTGTTGATGAGGCAAAAGCCCATCGCGCGGTCGGCCAGCGCGTGATGGCCCGGAGGTCGCGCGACGACGAACGCCGCGTCGCCCTCGTCGGCCGCGAGCGCGTCGACGGCCGCGAGCCCGGCGCCCGCGGCCTCGCGTGCCGCACGCCACGAGTCGCGTCCCGCGTAGGTGTCGGGATCGAGTTTCCCTCCGCCGGCGCCGCAGAACGTCTCGAGCTCGCGGAGATACGCGACGTCGTGGACAGCAGCGAGCTCGTCGAACGACGCCAGGCGTGCCGGCACGGCGACCCGGTCGGTGTCGAGCATCAGGTCGTCCAAACCGGTGGCGGCGGCGCCGACGCGGCTCGGCCGCTCGGGGTGCCCGGCGAGCTCGTGCTCGGGCGACGCGACCGGACCGGCGACGATCAGCTTCGGCACGTGGTCGGTGTCGTCAACTCACACTCCCGGTGCGAGCGTGATCACGAACCGGAGCCGATTCGGCGACGCGGTGGCCCGTGATCACGGTCGGGTAGATCCGCACGAAGCGGTCAGCTCCACCTTCGCGCGCCCAGGAGCCCAGCGGAAGCGCACGCGCCGCGGAAAGCTCCGCGGGCTCGGTGAGCGCCTGGGCGATGCCGCGCACGAGCACGCTCCATCGGATCGGCGCCCCGCCGGTCCTGTCGTCATCGGCCTCGAAGGCGACGACCGAGCCGGCGGTCGCCGAATCGAACTTGGTGCCCGGCACCGTGCGAAAGATGACCGCGCCGTCGCTCACGACGAATTGCACCGGGAACACGGCCGGGAGGGCCTCCATCGTCACACCGACCCGCCCGACGGAGACGGTCTCGAGGAGGCGCAGGCACTCCGGCGCCTCGAGCTCTTCGATGTCGGGAGTGGGGAGACTGTCGGCCATACCATCATCTTCGGCGTCCGGAACGCCTCCCCGGAAGAGTCGAACGTCACTCAGCGCGCGGTCCTTCCGGCAGCCGGCGGCCCGGCGCGGTCGACCCGCCGGGACTCACGAGCCGGAAGAGTCCTCCGACGCGTTCGGTTTGGCGAGCCGCGTTGCGAAGACTGCCGCTTCGGTCCGTCGTTCCATGCCGAGCTTGGCCAGCAGGTTCGACACGTAGTTCTTGACCGTTTTCTCGGCAAGGAACATGCGCTCGCCGATCTGGCGGTTGGTGAGGCCCTCCGCGATGAGATCGAGGATCTTGCGTTCCTGTTCGGTCAGGCGAGCCAGTCGCTCGTCCTGCACGGGGCCGGTTCGCAATCGCTCGAGCACTCGTGCGGTCACGTTGGGGTCGAGCAGCGACTGGCCGGCGGCAACCCGGCGAACCGCGTCGACGAGGTCGTTGCCCTTGATCTGCTTCAGCAGGTATCCGGCGGCGCCGGCCATGATCGAGTCGAACAGCGCTTCGTCGTCGGCAAAGGACGTGAGCACCACGCACTGGATCTCGGGGTTGCGCGACCGCACCTCTCGGCAGACCTCGACACCGTTGCCGTCGGGCAACCGCATGTCGATGATCGCCACGTCGGGCACCGAAGCCGCGATGCGCGCCAGCGCGTCCTCGGCGGTGCCGGCCTCGCCGACGACCTCGAAGTCCTCCTCCATCTCGAGCAACTCACGCACGCCGCGGCGCACGATCTCGTGGTCATCGAGGAGGAACACCCGTACCGTCATATATCCGAAGGGTACTTCAGCCACTTCGGGAAAAGAACTACACCCGGCGATCGGCCCTCAGCGGTCGGTGAGACCTCGCACGTAGGCGGCTTGGCCAACGTGCTGGAGATCGTCTGCGATCACGCTGACGAGCCGCACGCCGAGCGACACCGGCGGGTCCCACGACTCGTCGACGATACGGTTCAAATCGCCCTCGGTGAGATCCGAGAGGAATCGCTCCGTCTGTTGGTGCACCGCGTCGTGGTACCCGACGAGCAGGTCCGGCGACGGCACCCGCACCGCCGCGACGTCGGCGCTCCGGTGCCCGTATCCCGTATCGGACACCGGGAGCGGCAACGCGAACCGCTCGGCCCAGTGTTGCGCGGTCCAAACCTGCTCGATCCCCGCGACGTCCGCCACGTGGTCGTCCTGGATGCGCGTGAGATGCCAAACGAGCCACGCGATGGAGTTGGCATCGGGGTCGGGACGGAAGGCCAACTGCTCGGCGTCGAGATCGGCGACGGCGCGGTGCACCGTGCCCCGGATCCGTCCGAACGACTCGATGAGCAGCGCGCTCGTGTCCATCACAGCTCCTTTCGGAGTTAGGTCTACCGTGTCGGTCGCGCGACTCCAAGTACAGGAACGAACGGAGAGGTCATCGTGGCGATCATCGGAACCCATGCCCTCCTCTACACCTCGGAGCCGGAAGCGTTGCGTGCATGCCTCCGCGACGTGTTCGGCTGGCCGCAGTCGACGCGCACGACGGGTGGCTGATCTTCGCCCTTCCGCCGGCCGAGCTCGGCATCCATCCGGCCGAGGCGCCCGCGCACGAGTTGACCTTCATGTGCGACGACATCAATGCCACGATCGCGGAGCTGCAGGGCAAGGGCATCGAGTTCCGTGGGGAACCCACCAACCAGGGCTTCGGCATCGTCGCCACGATGGTGCTGCCCGGCGGTGTCGACGTCATGCTCTACCAACCCCGGCACGCGACCGCCATCTGACCCTTCGGGCACATCCGAAGTCGGCGGCTTCACCGCCGCGTCGCTACGCGTCCTGGCGGAGGGTGCGAACGAGTGCGAACGCGACCAGCGCGGCCGCGAGCACGACGAACAGGCCGGCTTCGGTCCACTGGAACCGCCAGTAGTGACTTGCCGGTTGATAGCGGATCACCTGCTTGTAACCGAGGCGGCTGAGGCACTCGATCGCGCCGCCTCGTCCGTTCGCCTTCGGCGCGCACTGTGTCGGGAAGGGAATCTTCCCACTGAGCGAGCGACCTCGCGAGTCGACGATGTCCTGGCTCAGGGTCCAGGATCCCGAAGGCAGTGTGTTCGGTCCGTTGAGGGCGAACGTGCGCGTGAGCGCCTTCATGTAGTGCGGGCGGAGATAGACGGCAACGAGAATCCGCACCGCGGCGTAGATCCCGACCGTCGACGCGATCGCGGGAAGTGTCCGCCGGAACAGGCTGCCCGCGGCGATCCCGAGCGCAACCGCGAACAGTGCAAACGCGAGGGGCGCGATGTTCTGCGTGTCGAACTGCGCGCCCTCGAAGCGATTGCCGTACAGTGAGTTCGGCGTGTTCGACCACCAGGTCACCAGCGCGGTGACCGCGGCACTGGTCACGATCGTCGCGACGAGCGCGAACGCGACCTTGGTGAACAGCCAGCGCCGGCGCGTCACCGACTGGGTCCACACCAGCACGTTGGTGGCCTGCTCGGTCTCGCGCCCGACGAGCGTCGCGCCGACGATCACGCCCAACAAGACGGGCACCGCGATGCTCAAGTGCACGAGATCGACGATGGCGCCGTAACCCTGGAAGAGATTGCCGACAAGCCCGCACGTGCCGTTGGCGGTGCACGCCGCCATCGAAGCGCTGTAGATGTGGGCCATGTGCACGCCGGTGAGCACGACGACCACCGTGAACAGCGCGACGGCGACCCCGGTGACCAGTCCCTGACTCCGGTGTTGACGCCACAGCAGCCAGCTCATCGAACGCCCTCGAGCAACTCGAAGGGCTGGGCCGCGTGCCCGAGATACGCGAGCACGATCTCCTCGAGATTCATGTCGTCGACGCGCCACGAAGGATCGATGACCGGTCCGCTGAGCCTCACCGTGAGGCTCACCTCCCGGGGCGTGCGCGTCACAGTCAGCACCTGATGCTCGCGTTCGATGGCCGTGATGTCGCGCGCGGGGGCGCTCAGCAACTTGTGCGACGACAACAGCGCGTCGATCTCGGAGCAGATCACCGGCTGCGCGTCGGAGATCAAGATGAGATGGTCGCAGACGCGTTCGAGATCGGGCAGCAAGTGACTCGAGAGCAATACCGTGAGGCCGCCGTCGGCGACCGCGGCCGCGAGTGACGCCAAGAAGTCGTGGCGCGCGAGCGGATCGAGCGCGGCGACCGGCTCGTCGAGCAGCAGCAAGCTCGGCCGCTTCCCGAGCGCGAGGCCGAGCGCGACCTGCGCGCGCATTCCTCCGGACAACGATCCGATCGGCTTGTCGAGGGGGATGCGCAGGCTCCGCAATCGCTCGCGTGCGAACTCCCCGTCCCACACCGCGTTCATGTGCGCGCCGAGATCGAGATGATCCGCCGCGGTCCACCGGCGGTAGAGCGGAACCTCTTGCGCGAGATAACCGATCTCCCGCAGGAAGTCCGCTTCGTCGGCGGGTGCACGCCCGACGACCAACGCGCGCCCCGCGCTCGGTCGGCTCAGCCCGGCCAGCAGGCGCATCAAGGTCGTCTTGCCCGCGCCGTTCGCGCCGACGAGCCCTGACACGTGACCGGCCGGAACTTCGATCGAACAGTGCTGCAACGCCCACGCGGATCCGTACCGCTTGCCCAAGTCGGTCGTCTGGATCGCGAAGTCGGTCATGCGATCGCCTCGGCGCCGCCCGCGTGCAGCATCTCGCGCAACAGCGACTCGATCGAAATGTCGTCGAGGCCCGCCGCTCGCGCGCGCTCGACCCAACGAGCCAGGCTCCGCGCGAGCGACGCGTGCGTGCCGGGTGGCGGGCCCGGGGGTCTGCGCAGCACGAAGGTGCCCGCGCCCGGACGCCCCTGCACGAGCCCCTCGCGTTCCAACTCCCGGTAGCCCTTGAACACCGTGTTCGGGTTGATCGCCAGCCGGGTCACGACCTCCTTTACTGTCGGCAACTGGTCACCCGGCACCAGCACACCGGCCACCAGCGCCTGCCGGACCTGCTGGGCGATCTGCAGGTACGGCGGCACGCCCGACTTCGAATCGAGCCGCAACGTGATCACGAAACCCTCGAATCACTAATCATCTAGTTAATTGATCAGATCGCGCTCCTGGTGTCAACCCTGCCGCGACCGCCGCCTAGGCTCCCGACCGACAACTTGCGCCGGCGGGGAGTCGATACGACATGGCGACCCAGGCGAGGCGCGTCGAGCTGCTGAAGCGGGCGTGGCGTAATCGCGGCTTGAGACGCCTGTGCCTCGCGACGTTCGGCTTTCGCGTGGCCGAGCTGGGCGTGTGGATCGCGCTCACCGCGTACGCGTACACCGCCGGCGGCGTCCGGGAAGCGTCCGCGGTAATGGTGCTCGAGCTCGTGCCGGCCACCGCGTTCGCGCTCGCGGTCGGGGGTCTGATCCGGCGGCACGGCGCCCGTCAGGTACTGCGATGGGGTTTGGCGGGCCAGAGCGTGAGCATGGCTGCGGCCGCCGTGTTCCTGCATCAAGGCGCGAACGCACTCGGCTTTGCCGCCGCGGTGATCGCGGCCACCGCGGTCACCACAACCCGGCCCGCGCACTCGGTGCTCACCCCGGGGATGGTCGAAGGGCCCGACGATCTCACCGCGGCCAACGTGTTCTCCGGGGGTTTGGTCGCCGCCGGCAGCCTCGCCGGACCGGCCGGCGCCGGCGTCATCATGACTGCTGCCGGAAGCTGGGCGGTGTTCGCGGTCATGGCCGCCATCGTCGCGGGGTCGGCCGCCGCGGTGTGGGGGTTGCCCGCGACGACCCAGGCTGCCGACGACGATCCCGAGTCACTGATCGCCGGCCTCCGCGCGATCGCGCGCGAACCCGGCCCGCGCGTCATGGTGCTCGCCGTCGGCGTGTACTACGTCGTGGTCGGCGCCGTCGACGTGCTGGCAGTCGTCATCGCGGTGGAGCTCCTGCACAAGTCCGAGGCGTTCGGCGGCTACGTCGCGGCCACGGTCGGCGTCGGTTGCGTGCTCGCGGGCGGGATCGCGCTCGCGGTCATCGGCCGCCGCTGGATCTCGCCTTGGATACTGCTCTCTGCACTCGCGATCGGCGCGGGGCTCGTCGGGGTCTCGCTGGTCGGCTCCCACCTGGTCGCGTCTTTGCTCGTGCTCGCCGCGTTCGGTATCGCCGAAGCAACGTACGAGCTGACCGCACTGCTGCTCCTGCAGCGCGTATCCCGCCTCGACCTGCTCGGTCACATCTTCGCCCTGGTGGAGGCCTTGCAGATGGCGATGCTGGCGGTGGGCGCGGCCGCCGTGCCGTTGGCGGTGCAACTGTTCGGCTCCCACTGGGCGCCCGGGGCGATCGGCGCGCTCTTCGTCGTGTTGGTCGGCACGCTGGGCACGAGGATCGTGCTCATCGACCGCCACGCGCGTGTTCCCGTGACCGAGATGGCGACGCTCCGCGCAACCCCGCTGTTCGCCGCGCTCCCGGGGCCCGCGCTCGAAACCGTCGCCCGGGAGGCACGCCGGATCGCAGCGCCGGCCGGCACCGTCGTGGTGCGTCAGGGCGAGCCGGGCGCAGAGTTCTTCGTGGTTGTCAGCGGCACCTTGATCGTCTCGGTCGACGGCAACGACGTGAGCGAGCTCGAGCGGGGCGACGGGTTCGGCGAGATCGCGCTCATTCGCAACGTTGCTCGCGCGGCGACGGTTCGCGCGAGCACCGACGCCGTGCTCCTCACGGTGGGCCACGAGCCATTCCTCGCCGCCGTCACCGGGCACGTCGCCACGAACGATCGCGCGTCGTCGATCGCCGCGGCGCACCTCGATCGTCGATGACGACCACCCGCCCGCCTCGGGCCGAACCTACGATCGGGCCGTGACTATCCCCGTCGAGCTGACCGATCTCCCGTCGCACATCGCGCGACTCGGCGCGCACGCGTTGCTCGTCACCAACTCGACCGACGGGCCACCGCACGTCGCGTCGGTGATCGTGACCGTCGACCGCGATGATCTCGTGATGGGTGCCGGCCGGCGCTCGCGCGCCAACGCCGTCGCGAGTCCGGCCGTCACGCTCGTGTGGCCCGAGGTCGACGGCGAGCACTGCCTGATCGTCGACGGCACCGCGGGAGGCGGGTCGGCGGAGCCATTCCGCGTGCGTCCGGCGTCGGCGATCCTGCACCGGCTCGCGACCGAGCCCGGCTGAGACCCGAACCCGAAGAAGGCCTTGGCCTCACACGAACCGATACTGGACTATCTATATCGAGATACTATAGTTTGCGTCTCCCACCGAGGGACGACCATTTTCCGGCTGCGATCAGGAGAACGACGCCATGGGCCCGCAACGCGGACGACCCACCGGCAGTGGAGTCGTGTGGCCGTCGGCCAAGACCGTGTACGCGTTGCGGGCCTGCGAAGTGCTCGCCGCCGCATATCCCGACCAACTCACGAAGGCCGGCGACATCGCGCGCGCGTCGAAGGTGCCCCCGCGCTTCTTGTCGAAGATCCTCGGTGAGATGCGCGCGGCCGGGCTCGTCACCTCGCGCCGCGGCTACCACGGCGGCTACGGACTCGTTCGCGACCCAAACCTCATCACCATCGCCGAGCTCGCGCGGGCGATCGACGGCTACGAGGTCTTCGCACCGGTCCCGGCCGACCGCCTCCAACACGGATACCCGTTCGTCGAGCACCTACAGACCCAGCTCCGCGATGTCGCGAGCGAAGTGCTGAGGTCGACATCACTCGCCGAGCTCGCGCCGGCGTCCGCGACCCGACGCGAGCCCGAGTAAGCGTCGCTCGGGCGATGACCGAGATGCGCGCCTAACCGTCGAAGCGATGGCCGCGCGCGGGCAGCCGGGCCGCCCCGATGGCGGTGAGCACCGCGATGCCGGCGCACAGCGCGAACGCGATCGTCAGCGATCCGGCGCGCGTCCAGGCGAACGTTGCCCCGGCAGCCACAATCGCACCGGAGATACCCGTGCCGAGCGCCACACCCAGCGTGTCGCAGAGCTGGAGCGCCGCGCTCGCGGTGCCCTCGCCCCCCTTCGGGGCCTCCGCGAGCACGACGAGTGACAGCGGCGCGTACGAAAGTCCCATCCCGAGCCCGCCGATCGCCCACGCGACCACCGCCACCGTGGCCGGCGCCGCGGATTGCGCGACGACGATCATCAGCCCGATGCCGGCCGCGATCACGAGGAGGCCGACGCGCACGAATCGCTGCGGGCCGACCCGAACGACGCCGCGCTCCTGCACCCACGAGCCCGCGGTCCAGGTGAGCGTCGCGGCGGTGAGCGCGATCCCGCCCAGCGCGATGCTCGCGTGGCGAACCGACGTGACCGTGAACGCGACGTACGCGTCGGCGCCGAAGAACGCGAAAGTCGCGAGCCCGCGCAGGGCAACCGCGGCCGGCAGCCCCCGCACGAGACGCGTCGTGCCCGGCGGCACGAGCTGCACGAACGCGCGCGCACCGATGACTGCGCCGGCCACGACGAGCACGGCCGCGACGACCACCGAGTGCGACGAGGCGCCGGCCAGCACGAGGCCCGCCCCGACCACCAGTGTGAGCGCCTTCAGGCGACGATCGACCGGCTCGTCGCCACCCGGGGCGCCGAGCTCACGAAGCGGGCGCACGGTCATCGTGCCCGCCAGCACGACGAGCGGCAGCAAACCCAGGAACACCCACCGCCACCCGAAGGCCACCGCCACCGCGCCGCTCACTGCCGGACCGATCAGCCCGGGCAGCACCCACGCCGTCGACAGCACTGCGAACATCCGTGGCTGCAAGGTGGGCGGGTAGGCGCGGCCGATCGCGACGTACGCAACCGCGGGTATCGCACCCGCGCCGACGCCCTGTACCGAGCGCGCGGCCACCAACACGAGCATGTTCGGCGCGAGGCCACCCGCGACCAGCCCGAGCGCGAACAGCGCGAGTCCGGTGAGGAAGGGCCGGGCCGGGCCGTGACGGTCGGCGTCGCGGCCGGCCGCGACCACCCCGAACAGGCTGCCGAGGAAGAACGCGCTGAACACCCAACCGAGGAGGCCGATGTCGTTGAGATCATCCTGAATGACTTTCAGGATCGTCGCGATCGCGAGTCCCTCGAAACCGACGAGCGTGATCGTGAAGACCAGGCCCACCGTGAGCGCGCGCCGTCCGGGCGCCCACACACCGTCAGAGGCATCCGCCCGGACTCGCATGCGCCCATCGTGCTCAGACCGGCCGGACTACACAAACCTGCCTAGGGCGAGGTCTTCCCGTTGCGCCGACTCAGGCCTGCCGTCGGCGTGAAGCCAGGGCCGCGCCACCGGCCGCGAGCCCGAGCGCGCCCACGATGATGGCGATGATCCCGATCGTGCGGGCGGAGTCGACGTCGGACTTCTTCACGACGCTCACGGTCGCGGCCGGGCTCGACGAAGCGGCGGGTTCCGTCGTCGCCGACACCGCCGGGCTGCTCGGCGCCGTGAGTTGCAAGACCGGCGCCGGATGGTCGGCCTCAGGGCCGCCGGGCGTCTCGGTCTCGATCCATCGCACGACATCGCCGTTCGAATAGGTCTGGATCGCCTTGAAGGTGAGCTCGTTCGTGTCGGTGGGAAGTTGGCCGGCGATGATCTCGAACTTTCCGAACTCTTCGGGCTTGATCCCGTCGGCGGGGGTGACGGCGGTCCAGCTGACCTCCGACACTGCGTCGTTGACGTCGCCGTCGTCGGTGTGGATCGGCTTGGTGAGATGCGTGGTCTGCACATTGACCGTCCAGCCCGGCACGGTTTGTGCGAGCACCGAGGCGAGCGGGTGATCGGTCGGGATCGCCACGTCGATCTTCGTGGTGATCGCGGCATCCTCCTCGTTCGGCACCCGGAACGCGATCTCGACGTCGCTGCCGCCCTTCTCCGCGCTGGTGGGCGAGAGGGTGACGTGCGCCCACGCCGGGATCGCACCTCCGAGTATCAGACCGACCACCAACGCCGACGCGGCTGCGACTCTCCGCACCATCCTCGACACCCTCCCCCTCCGAACGAACGCGCACGAACCCGACTTAACGGAACCTGCTTCAACAAGTAGACCGCCAGGAGTCCCGAAGAGTTCCATCGATCTGAAGAACTTCTTGCATCGGGACAGCCACTGATCGTTGGCTATAGGGTCGGCGGCGATGAGCACGCGAGCTCGTTGATGATCAGCGACCGCCGCTTCGCGAGACTCGCGAGCGATCATGCCGGCGCCGTCACTGCATACGCCCGCGCGGTTGCGCCCGATCGCTGGACCGCCGACGACGCGGTGCAGGAGACCTTCCTGCGAGCATGGAAGTATCGCGAGTCGTTCCGCGCAACGGGATCCTTCGAAGGCTGGCTGATCCGGATCTGCCGGAACTGCCTGATCGACTTCGCGGCGACGAACGTCGCGCAGCCCGTGCCCGAGGTGCCCGAGCCGGTCGAGAGCTCCGACGGCCTGCACGAGCTGTACGACGTGCTCGCGCGGCTCCCCGTTCACCAGCGCGAAGTCGTGGCCGTCTGCGCGCTCCTCGGGTTCGACTACGCGGGCGCCGCCGAGTTGCTCGACGTGCCGATCGGCACCGTGCGGTCGCGACTGCACCGGGCGCGCGCGGCAATCGCCGAGCAACTCGACGGATCGAGCGAGGAGGCTTCGGGATGAAGGCCCAGCAGATGACGTGCGAGCGCGCGTTGTTCGTCCTGATCGGGCAAGCCGACGGCGACGCGCACCACGAGGTGAAGGCCGCTCGGCTCCACGCGAGCCGATGCCCGAGGTGTCACACGGCCTACGACCCGTCCCTCCCGGCGGCAGTAACCCTCGGCGCGACTCGCGGCGCGCGGCCCGAGCTCGCGGCGTCGCTCCGCTTCGGCCTGTTCGCCATCGCGCTCGCCCAGCTCGTTCTCGCGATCCCGTGGCTCGTCGGCAAGAGCCTGCTCCCCGACTCGCACGTTGCGGTCTCGCATCTCACGCGCGACGGCGCGCTCGGGCTGATGATCGCCACGCTCGGGCTCGTCACCGTGTGGCGGCCTCGATACGTGAACAGCACGCGGCTCATCGGGATCGTCGTGTTGGGACTGCAGCTCGTCGCGGGGCTGGCCGATCAACAGATGAGCTCGGTGAGCGCCTCGTTCGAGGTCGTGCACTTTCTCGTCGTGATCATCGTGCTCGGACTCTTCGCCGTCGCGGCCGACCTCGCTCGACGCGCCACGCCGCGCGCGCAGCCGAGATCGCGCGTGCTCCACCCGCGTTCCCGCGCCGGCGGGAGCCGCTCCGAGCCCGACTCGACCTGAGTCCCCGCGGCCGGAGACAATCGACGCATGACCTTCACTCCCTACGCGCGTCCGGTCCGAGCCGCGTTCGTCGGACTCGGACGCATCTACGACCTCAACATGCGGGCCTACGTCGACAACCCCGACGTCGAAGTGGTTGCACTCGTCGATCCGAGCGAGGAGCGCCGCGCAGAGCGCCAAGCCGACTGGCCCGGAGCCCGTACGTTCGCGACCGCGGCCGATCTCGCGGCGAGCGGTCTCGAGGTCGACGCCGTGGAGGCGCTGCTGCCGATTCCCCTGCACGTCGAGGGCGTGATCGAGCTGCTGGGCTACGGCTGGCACGTGAACCTCCAGAAGCCGATGTGCAACGACGTCGCCGGGGCGCAACGGATGATCGCGGCGGCCGACGCGAACGACCGGCTCCTGCGCGTGATGGAGAACTACCTCTTCTACGAACCGTTGCGGAAGCTCAAGGAGACGGCGCTCTCGGGCGACCTCGGTGAGATCAGCGGCTACCACATGAAGATGGTGGGCAGCGGCCGCGGCGGCTGGGACGTCCCCGCGAGCAGCTACGCGTGGCAGGCCCAGCAGATGCGAAACGGCCGCGGGATCCTCGTGTTCGACGACGGCTGGCACAAGCTCGCCACCGCGCTGTGGCTCTTCGGCCCGATCAAGGAAGTGCGCGCGTGGATCGGGGGTACCGAGGTGGTCCCCGGCTTCGCGATCGACGCGCCCACCACGATCGTGTGGGAGCACGAGAACGGGATCCGCGGCGTGTGGGACATCACGCTCGCGGTCGACATGTACCTGCGGTCCGACTACTACACGAACGACGAGCGGTGGGAGGTCACCGGCCGACGCGGTTACGCGCGCGTGAATCGCTGTACGGGCCGTGGCATCCAACAGCCCAGCCTCGAGGTGTACGCCGACGGCGAGATGCGTTCGTACCACGCGCTCGACGACGACTGGGCCAGCAGCTTCCGCGACTCCGGGCGGCACTGGTTGCGTTGGCTCCACACCGGCGACGGCCCCATGTTGTGGAGCGCGCGCGAAGCCGTCGACGTAATGCGATTCGCGCTCGCGGCGTACGCGAGCAGCGAGGCGGGCGGCATCGGCGTCGACCCCGCTTCCCTCCAATAGCGCGCATTGACCACAAGAGTTCCGGGAGAATTCTTTGGTCCGAAAGCCTTGCCGCCGCGGCCAATTTGCTGCGACCATGCACGTGCACCGGCACATTCCGCGCCGAGCCATCACCCCGAACGGGCGACACGGGCATGATCAACAGGCTTCGCCAAGGCCGGCGTCGGCTCGGTGCGCTCGTGTGTGCATCGCTGGTTCTCGGCGTGAGCGGACTCGCTCCGGCGCCGGCCCACGCAGCTGCGCCCGGCGCGCCCGGCGGGCCCGGCGGTCGCTTCGGCGTCCTGACGCGGCAGAGCTATCGGCGCCCGGGCGCCTCGACAGCGACGCGGCCGGCTCGCGCCGCCGCTGCGCCACCGCTGCTCCCGCGACGAGCACCCGCAGCCCGCCCGGCCCGACCGAGCCGAGCCGCCGTGCTCCCCGGCCGCGCGGCCCCGGGCTCGGCGGTCGAGGCGCTGACCGCGTTCGCGGCGACGAGCTTCGCAACGGATCCGGTACCGCTCTCCCCGCCCGACACCCAGGTTGCCGTCGGGCCGGTGTACGTCGGCGAAGCCGTCAACGACGCGCTCACGATCTGGACCCGCGCCGGAGGCCTCTTCGAGACGGACGATCTCAACACGCTGTTCAGCGTGCCCGCCGGATATCGGTTCGGGGATCCGCGTCTTGTCTATGACGTCCTCAGCGAGCACTGGTTCCTGTCCGGTTGGGCGAGCGATTCGGGCGCCGACAGCATCGTCTATCTCGCGGTCTCGTCGTCGTCCGACCCCACCGCGGGTTGGGCCGTGTACCGCATCACCTCTCTTGCCGCCACGGCGACCGATCAGCCGAAGATCGGCGTGAATGCCGACAAGGTCGTGATCTCGTGGAACGACTACAACAACGCGGGGACCACCTTCTCCGGCCAGGAGACTTGGGTGGAGCAGAAGTCGGATCTCCTCGCGGGAGGGAACGTCCACTACTTCTCGTTCTTCCCGGACCTGACCCGTTTCGACGTCGTGCCGACCATCTCGTTGACCAACACCTCGACCGAATACCTCACCTACGACAACACGTGTCCGGCATCGGCGAGCACGGGCTCGGGGAGCTGCACGGCCGGAGTCGCCTCGCTCGGCGTCGTGGCGATCACCGGCACGCCCGACGACACCGTCGCTTGGAACGAGACCGACCCCGCGATGTCGTCGACGTCGGACCCGCCGGCCGCGGCCCAACCGAGCGGACCGTCGATCGACACCGGAGACGACCGCGTGCTGTCCGCGGTGTGGCAGAACGGCACGCTGTGGGCGACCATGAACGACGCGTGCACCGTCGGCGGCGCAACCAGGTCGTGCCTGCGACTCGTGCGAGCGGCCACGGCCGACCCGCCGACCGTGCTCGAAGACGCCGACCTCGGACTCGCGGGCAACGATCTCTACGACGCCGCGATCACGCTCGATCGCGCCGGCCATCCTTACGTCGTCGCAACGACGTCGTCGTCGTCGGTTGATCCGAGTGTGATCGCCTTCGCCCGGGCGGCGAGCTCGGGTGCCTTCGCGCAGAAGGTCCTCTGGCACGGATCCGGGAGCTACGCGTGCTCGTTCTGCGGCGCGGGCGACGGCTCCGACAGCGGCAACCGGTGGGGCGACTATTCCGGCGCCGCGATCGACCCCACCAATCCCGACGACGTCTGGGTCGCAGGCGAATACGGAACGGTGGCCGGCGGTGACGACTGGGGCACCGCGATCGGCGAGCTGACGTTCGCCGCGCCCACAGTGACGAGTGTGACTCCCGCGCACGGTTCGACGACCGGCGGAACGCGAGTGACCGTGAACGGCGCGAACTTCACTCCCGGCGCATCGGTGCACTTCGGATCCGTCGCTGCGACCTCGGTCTCGGTCACCACGGCGACCGCGCTCGTGGCCGCGGCCCCGACGGAGCGCGCGGGCACCGTCGACATCACCGTGACCACGCCCGACGGCACGAGCGCGGTCTCGCCCGCCGATGTCTATGCCGCGACCAAGCCGCGCAAACCGCCGCCGCCCCCCGCGCCCGCTCGCGGCTACTGGATGGTCGGAGGCAGCGGTACCGTCTACGCCTTCGGTGCGGTGCACTCCTACGGCCAACCGTCCACCATCGGTGTCACGCACATCGAGCCGACACCCGATCGGCGCGGCTACTGGATCGTCAACACGGCCGGGCAGGTGTTCGCGTTCGGCCGCGCGCACCCGCTCGGCAACGCCGGTGCGCTGCTCCCGGGAGAGACCGTCAGCAGCTTGTCGTCGACCGCGACCGGCAACGGCTACTGGCTCTTCACAACGCTGGGCCGCGTGCTGCCGTTCGGCGACGCCCGCTTCTACGGCGACATGAGCCGCACGCGACTCAACGGGCCGATCGTCGGATCGATCGCGACTCCCAGCGGTCACGGCTACTACATGGTCGCATCCGACGGTGGCATCTTCACCTTCGGCGACGCGCGGTTCCACGGCTCGATGGGCAACCGCACGCTCAACGCGCCCGTCATCGGGCTGGTCCCGACGGCGAGCAACCGCGGCTACTGGCTCGTCGCGTCCGACGGAGGCGTCTTCACGTTCGGCGACGCGCGCTTCCGCGGCAGCATCGGCGGCCACCCGCTCAATCGGCCCGTGATCGGCATGGTCCGCTACGGCAACGGTTATCTCATGGTCGCTTCCGACGGCGGCATCTTCGACTTCTCGAACCTTCGGTTCGCGGGTTCGCTCGGGGCGCACCCGCCGTTGGTACCGATCGCCGGCGTCGCGGCCACCGCATGACCGACGCGTGCGTTTACCAGTTCCCCTTGCACGGCTGGTAGGTCGATCCGTCGAGATCGAGGCTGAACAACGCGCCGTTGATGTGCTCGGCGTCGTCCGACGAGCAGAAGCCGGTTCCGCCCTGGTACTCGGCGTTGAACACGGCCTTGTGGGCGCGGACGAACACGTTCTCGGTACCGCACTCGCTGTACTGGTTGCACTGCTCGTCGAGGGCCCAGTCGAAGTACGGAGCGAGCTGCGCCGTCTGGTCGTTGTCGTTCTTCAACCCCACCGACAGCCCGAGACTGTGTGCAGTGTTCGCGATCCAGGTGTTGTAGGTGAATTGCTCCTGCGCCGTGAGCGGGAACCCGGTGTCGTTCGTGTAGCCGTCGATGTTGTCGGGCTCGAGCGCGTCGAAGTGCCTCTGCGCGCACATCCGCATCCGAGCGATCATGATCGGCTCGAGCACCTTCAGCTGCCGGATGTCGAGCCAGCGCTCACCGGGCCAGCCGTTGGTCGCACCTTCGACCGATGCCGGGAACTTGGCGAAGTCGGAGCGGAAGTTCTCCGACGTGCCGACGTCGATGTAACAGATGACTTTCGTGCCGTGCGCGTGCAGCGCGGCGACCGTCGCGGCGGAGTTGTCGAAACCGTCGATGTCGAAGACCTTCACTCCGGGACTCGTAGGAACGTTGCCCTGGAGCTGCCAGTTCCAGCTGATCGGAGCCGACGACGACGGTCGCCAACGCGCCGGCGTCGGCGACCCGACCAACACCGGGGCCGATGTCGCGGATTGCGGGCCGATCCCCACGGAGTTCCGAGCCGCGACCCGAAACGCGTACTTGTGCCCATTGGCCAGGCCGGTGATCACCGCGGTCGTCTTCTTCGACAAGAACTGGCGCGCCTTGCCCTTGTGGCCACCGGAGTAGGGCCACACCAGGTACGCGTAGATCGGCGAACCGTTCGCGTGCGCCGGCGCGGTCCATCGCAGCGTCGCCCGCCCGTTGCCGCCCACGGCGACCGGCCGGCCGGGCGGTGACGGCACTGACGCACGAAACAACGCCGCCCGAGCGGCTGCTCGCGGCGCAGACGTGTGGTGGCTCGGAGCCGGCGCCAGCGCGATCGCGCAGGCGCCGGCGATCACGCTCGTCGCGACGAGCGACGCGACCGTGCCGGTCCGTTTCGTGGTCCGCATCATGAACGCAGCACCCCCGGGTCGGTGCGAGACGGCTCCGATTCTACGAAGCGGGCCGTCGTATCGTTCGAAATCAGGAGTGTTCACCTCGGAGATTCAGTGCATGATGCACGATCACCGGGAACGCGCGTTCCGGCGCGGCGACGGTGTCGATGCTCAGAAGCCGATCACTTCGGAACCGTCCGGCTCGCACGGTTCCCCCAGGGCCGGGCAAGAGAGCGTGTGGCCGGCGACGTACACGCCGCCGTCGCCGAGCTGACCCGCGAAGTTGGATCCCCAGCACTCGATGCCGCCGGCCGCGGTGAGCGCGCAGGCGAAGCTGTTGGTCGCGGCGACCGTCGTCATGAGCGCGCCGTGGGTCAGCACGGCCGTAGGACTGATCGCGCACGCGCCGGCGACACATTGCGAAGGACCGGTGTTGATGCCCATGCCGATCTGACCGAGCGCGTTGGTCCCCCAGCACTTCGCGACGCCACCCGCGGTCACTGCGCACGCGAAGCCGGCCCCGACGGACAGACTCGATGCGGCCGCGCCGATCCCCGGCACCAGTAGCGGCGTCGTGCTGCACGCGCGCATGGAACCGGTCACCGAGCACGTCGACGGCCCGGACGCGTTTCCGATCCCGAGCTCGCCGGTTGCGTTGTCGCCCCAGCACAGCACGCCCGTTCCCGGCGAGAGCGCGCACGTGTCGTCGATACCGACCCCGATCGCGCTCACGTCGCCGGGGAGTCCCGAAACGGCCGTGGCCACCGTGGCACACGGAGACTGTTGGGGAGTGCCCATCGCGCAGGTTTGCGGCGCGGTCGTGGTGCCGTCGGCGAGCTGACCCTCACGCAGATTCCCCCAACACGACACCGTGTGCGCGGCGCTGAGCGCGCACACGTGCTGGCCGGTCTGCGGTGAGCTCTGACCGACCGCGACCGCCCGCGCGTTCGGGCAGAGACCGGTGACCGTCTCCGGCGTGTCACTGCACGCGGCGGCGCGCGGCGTGCCCGGCGCACAGGCCTGCGGGCCGGTGCTCGTGCCGTCGGCCAGCTCTCCGAACGCGTTCGTGCCCCAGCACTTCACCGCGGCCGCGGTCAGGGCGCAGGTGTCGTCGCCGCCGGCCGAGATCGCGATCACTCCCGAGGTCAGCCCGACGACGCTCACGGCGGTCGCCGACGACGCGGTCGTGCCGTTGCCGAGCTGACCCAGGTCGTTCCGCCCCCAGCACAGCACCGCACCTGCACCCGTCAACGCGCACGAGTGATAGTCGCCGGTGGCGATCGCGGTCACGCCCGAGCCCAGGGCGGTGACGCCGATCGGCGTCGTGCTGCACGGTGTGAACGTGGCGCCGGCCATGCACGTTTCGGGACCTGTGGTCTGGCCGTCGCCGAGCTGGCCGAACGTGTTGTCACCCCAACACGTCGCCGCGCCGGCGTTGGTGACCGCACACGTGTGCGTGCTGCCGGCCGCGACCGCAGTCGCGACACCGGGCGGTGGCGGCGGCGCCGTCGTCGTCGTGGTGCTGGTCGACGTGGTCGTCGCGGGCTTCGTCGTGGTGGTGGTCCCCACCGTCGGTGCCGCCACGATCGAGAACTTCTCCGCCGCCGCGAACGTGGCCGCGCGCGCTCGCAGGAGATTGTGCGTCGAACCCGAATACCCGGTTTCGGTCGCGACGAACTTCGACCTCACCCGGATCGCGTAGCAGCCGCACGCGCTCTCGTGTACGAACGAGAACTGCCCCGACACGCCGGGCGATGTCGCCTGCGCGTGCAGCGCCCCGGCGAACTTGCCCGCATAGCCGAACTCGGCGGTGACGTAGCGGCTGCTCTGCGGCGAGTACAGCGCCCACTGCGGCCCGGCAATCGCGATGCACTGGAACGACGCCTTCGCACCGGCCGTCGTCAGCGTCGCGACGAGAACGTCATGCAGCGAGCCCGTGGGCGCGGTCGCCAACGTGACATTGCGGTTGGCCGCCAACGATCGGATCGTGCACGTGAACGACTTGTGCGCGGTGAGCGCGTCGCCGAACGCCGGGCCGGGCGCCGCGAACGTCACCAGCCCGAGCAGGATCACGAGTGCGCCCGCGACGAATCCCAGGCGCCGGCTCACCGACGCGCCGAGCGGGCGCCGGCCTCCGAATGGCTGCGCGCTCCTGCCCATGTCCCCCCCGAATTCGCCATACACCAAATCCGGAAAATACCTTAACCGCAAAATCCGGATTTCTCGATGTCGGCTCACACGTCCGTCGGCAGCGCCACCCGGATCAGGCTGCTGTACCCCTCGTAGCCGCCCTGTCGAAGGAGATTGAGACCGACCCGGTACGCCCACCCGCCGGGTGAGGCCATCCGGCCGACTCTGTCCCATCGTTCGAGCGCCCGAGCGAGCGCCTCCGCCGCGATCTCCCGCCCGAGGGCACGGGCGCCCGAAGCCAGCGTGAAGGTCGCGACGAGGCGCGGCCACTCGCGCCGATACCACTCGTCGAACTCTCTCGCGGACTCCGGCTCCGACACCGTCACGACCGTACAAGTCACGAGCTATGCGATCCCTTTACTCGTCTTCGCGGGCTTCGGGCCCACCTCTTTGCCGGAACCGCAATGCGCTTGGAAGGACATAATGAGCGTGATGCTCTCCTGGCGACCGGCCTCGCTCGCGAGCGTGTAGGCGGCGCGCTACTGGTCACCGGCTGTTCGAACAGGGCCGGGAAACACGCCGTTCCGACGACGACGGGAAGCTCCCGCGACTCGCAGTAGGCGACCGCGGGTGACAACGGCTCGCACGCGCGGCAGTATTCCGAGACCGTCGGCGCAGCCCGGCAGATCCTGCCGCTCTTGCGAGTGAGCAGCGCCAGTCGATCGAACGGAGAGACCATGACCGATCACTCGGCCAAGCTCAGCGAGGGTGCCGCACCATTCCTCGAGAGCGGTGAGTCGGTGCTGGCCGCGATCATGGCCGCTCCCAAGGGGAACGCGAACGCGCATGCTTCGGGTGCCGGTGGGGCCGCGTCGTCGGGCATCGTCCGAGGCATGGGCAAGCGAGCGGTGGATCGCGAGATGACGGCGGCCGAGGAAGCCGGTATCCGCATCGTCGCCGGCCAGATGGGGGTCATCCTCACGCAGCGCCGACTCCTCGTGCTCGACCTCGGCACGACGAGGATCACCAGGGAGCCCGAGGTCAAGGAGTTGCTGAGCGCAATCCCGCTGGGGAACATCGCCACGATCGAAGGCAAGCGGGCCGGCCTGATGGGCGCGCTCGAGATCTCTTCGAGCGCGGGCGGCGAGGTCAGGCTGCAGTGCCAGGCCAAGCCCGCGCGTGAGTTCGCGGAGGCGTTCGACCGGGCGAAGACCACGAGCTGACGGCCGACGCTCTCCTTAGACTTCGCCGAAACGCACACGAGGATTGAAGGATTCGATGCCTGGACAGGTGCTGGCCACGTCGTTCGTCGAGCCGCGCGGAACCATCATGTCGATCGTGGCCGGCACGATCGGGCGCGAGATCGGTGGTGGCCTCACCGCCGCGACCGCGGCGCGTGGAGTCGAGCAGAACAGTGCCGGTGCGTCGCCGCTCACCAAGGGCCAGCTGGGCTACCTCGTCGCATTCGACGACCAGGTCGTCCTGTACCGAGCGAAGCGCGGCGCGTTCAAGCCCAAGCCGACCGAAGAGGTCTACGCGACGGCGCCGCGCGGCTCGGTGACCGGTGCCGAGCTGGAGCGCAAGAAGGTGTCGGGTGTGCTCGTGGTTCATTTCGCCGACGGGAGCGAATGGGCTTTCGACGTCCCGAAGATCTACCTGTCGACCGCCGAGGGAATCGCCGTATCGCTGACCGCGTGACGCGGGCGTGCTCGCGGGCTGGGAGGCGAGCAGGTTGATCTGATGCCCCGCTGAGCGAAGATTTCTCCTTGTCCGGCGCTGAACCTTTTGCGCGGCTGGAGGCTTCGTGAAGTGATGGGCGATCGGCGGACCGAGTTCGCGACCTTCTACGCGGTGCACGCGGAGTCGGTCCGGCGCGCGCTCGGTCTCGCGCTCCGCGACGAACATCTCGCCGAGGAGGCGACGCAGGAGGCGTTCACGCGGGCCTACGTCTCGTGGCGACGGGTCAGGGTGATGGACCGCCCGGCAACGTGGGTCTACGTGGTGGCGCTGCACGTCGCGTACCGGCGGCGCGGTCGCGGCGGCGCCGAGCCCGCTCCGACGGGCCCGGAGGCGATCGACGTCGCCGAAGCCGTCGCGACGCGCGAGTCGGTGCGCGCCGCGATCGCGCGCCTCCCCGAACGTCAGCGCACCGCGATCGTCCTCCGGTACCTCATCGACCTGCCGCTGTCCGACATCGCGACCGCGATGGGGTGCGCAGTGGGAACCGTGAAGTCGACGCTGCACTCCGCGGTACTCCGGCTCGGAGTCGAGCTCGAAGACGACAACGAGGAGATCCAAGATGCGCGCGGATGAGCTGCGACGCGAGCTGAGCGACCTGGCCGACGAACCGCCGGTCACGATCGAAGACGTGCAAACAGTGATGCAGCGCGGGCGTCGGCGCATCGCTCGGCGCTACGGCGGAATCGGCACGGTCGCGTTGCTCGTGGTGATCGGTTTGGTGAGCTTCGCCGTTCGCGGTCAGTCACCGACGCAACACGTCATCGAGGTGCAGCCAACGGTCCCCACCACCGTTGCACCGATCCCGCCGCCTCGTCCGGCGCAACCGGTCGTGTCTTCGGGTACCGGTGACATGATCTTCACGTCGGCGAACACCGGCTGGATATGTGGAAATCCGTTCCTGCACACCGGCGACGGCGGGCGCACGTGGCAGGCATCGCCGTTCGGTCAGTCACTCGCGAGCCAGGCAACGGCCTGCGCGTCGGTGCCCGGCGACGATCTCTGGGCCGTCGTAGGAACGACCCAACTGTCGACGGACCAACTGCAGGGCGGCAGCTCGTTGTCGGGCGGTGCATCGTTTCCCGCGCTGCCCCGCGACTCGCGGGCGGTGGAGATCACGTTCGCCGATGTGCAGCACGGCTGGGTCCTCGCGCGCGCGACGGCCGCGGTCGGCACCTCCGGGTTTCTCTACCGGTCGACCAACAGTGGGATCTCCTACTCACTCGTGTCGCAGGCCGCACCGTCAACCGGCGTGGCGTTCTCCAGCGCGGCCGAGGGATGGGGAATCGGTGTGGGCCCAGATCTCTGGCACACCACCGACGCCGGCTCCCACTGGGCCGACGTGAGAGTGCCGTTTCCCACCCCTGCACCCGCCGGGGGCATCGTGTTCGAGACGATCTCGGTCGCGGGACGGCTCGTCGTGGCGGAGGGAAGACGAGACGGAGGCCACGAATCGTCCGAGTTCTTCGACGTGAGTCGCGACGACGGACGAACCTGGACCCTCCGCCCGGGACCGGGAGCGTTCCTCGGCGCGTCGCCGCCCGTCGCCATCGTCGATGCGGTTCATTGGCGACTCGCGGGCACGGGTGAGCTGTGGATCACCGACGACGCCGGCACGACCTGGACGCCGCGCCCCGCACCCGCCGATCCGATCACCGCGATCGCTTTCCCCACACTCACCGAGGGATGGGCACTCGCCGGTCCGCGCGTGTTCGAGACCACCGATGGCGCGCGCTCGTGGCATGAAGTCGACACCACTGCGCAGCCCGACTGGACCACCGGACTCGCGTCCGTGCCCGACGGCTGTCCGAGCCGGCCGGTGACACCTGCGCCGGCCACGCCGAACCCGCGAACCGCCGCGGTCCGAGCCGCGCGCGCGTTCGTGCTGCGAACACGCGGGTGGACGACCGAGCACGTCGACAAGGCTTACGAGGTTGGGCAAGACCGAGGGATCTACAGCGGCATCTTCGCCTACAACGTGCCCAAGTACTGCGGCCCCGCCGTCGCGGCCGCGAGCTACGGCGTGGAGCTGACCAACGAGTCGATCACCGAGAACAACTCCCGAGAGACGGCGCTCGTCGTCGCGCACTTCGCCGATGGCTGGCGCGTGTGGGGCGACTATCGCTGACCGGGCGCCCAGTCAGTGCAGCTTCAGCGACTCGTTGATGTTGCTCGAGTGGGTGTGTCCAGGCGCCAAGGCGCCGTCGATCGCGTAGATCGTGTTCCGGACGGTGAACAGGGCGAGACCATGACGCGGGGTCTTCATCGGCGTGAGGGTCGTCCACGTGTTCGACGACAGGTTGTACGCCTCGACATTGTTGAAGAGGCCGGTCGGGCTCTCCCCGCCGACGGTGACGATCTGGCCGCCCACCAGCGTCGCCGCGAGCCCGCCGCGCGCGGTCGGTAACGGCGGCAACGCCTGCCACTTGTTCGTGACCGGGTCGTACCGTTCGAACGCCGACGAGTTCTTGTCGGACGACAACATGCGCCCGCCGATCGCGTAGAACGCGTGGCCGTCCGATACTCCCGCAAGGTGATCCCGCGGCGTCGGGAGCGGGGCGATCTCGGTCCACTTCGACCCGTCGAACATCTCGGTGTCGGTAACCAGCTTGTGGTTCGCCTGGCCGCCCGCCACGACGATCTTGTCGCCGATCACCGCCGCCGCTCCTGCCGCGCGCGGCTGCAGCATCGGCGGAAGGGCGACCCACTTCCCGTTCTCCAGCGCGAACACACGGTTCGAGACGGTTCCTTCGATGTCGCCGCCGCTCGGAGACCATCCGCCCATCACCACCAGCTCACCCCGGTACGTGACCGCCATCAGATGGTGCAACGGCACCGGAAGATCGGGGCCCGAGGTCCACGTCTGGATCACCGGGTCGTAGCCCTCGACCTTGGCCGTCGCCGTGCCCTCGGTTGCCAAACCGCCCAACACCCACAGCGTGCCGTTCAGAGGTGAGTACCCGACCTGCTGGGCGGCGATCGGCGCACTCGGCCAGACCTTCCAGCTCGACTGCGTTGCCGCCGACGACGACGCCAGAACCAAGGCCTCGTTGGTGTCGGTCGAGTGGGTGTGGCCGGGCGCGGCCGCCCCGTCGATCGCGTCGATCGTGTTCCCGACGCTCAGCAGCGCGAGACCGTGACGCGGGTCTTTCAGCGGCGGCAGCGCCGACCACTTGCTCGTCGACAAGTTGTACGCCTCGACCTCATTGAACACGCCGGTCGGGCTTTCACCACCCGCGGTCACGATCTGGTTACCGACGAAGGTCGCGGCCAGGCCGCCGCGCGGCGTCGGCAGCGCCGGCAGTTCCTGCCACTTGTTGGTCGTCGGGTCGTATCGCTCGAACGCGCCCGAGTTCGCGTCGGCCGAGAGCTTCCGTCCGCCGATCGCGTAGAAGTAGCGACCGTCGGAAACGGCGGCGAGATGGTCCCGAGGAGTCGGAAGCGGAGCGATTTCGGTCCACTTCGTCCCGTCGAACATCTCGGTGTCCGTGACCAGCGCGTGGTTCGCCTGGCCACCCGCCACGATGATGTCGTTGCCGACCACCGCGGCCGCGCCCGCAGCACGAGGCTGCAACATCGGCGGGAGCTCGACCCACTTCCCGCTCTGCAACGAGAAGACGCGCTTCGAGATGATTCCTTCGACATCACCGCCGCTCGGGATCCAGCCGCCCATCGCGACCAACTGGCCTCGATAGGCGACTGCCATCAAGTGATGCAGCCGCACCGGAAGATCCGGCCCCGTGGTCCACTTCTGGGTCGCCGGGTCGTAGCCCTCGACCTTCGCCGTCGACGCGCCGCCCGAGGTCAATCCGCCCAACACCCACAGTGTCCCGTTGCTGACTGCCGACCCGACTTGTTGCCGCGCGGTTGGCGCACTCGGAAGCGACGTCCACGACGCGCTCGTTGTCACCGCCGGGCTCGTCGCGGGCGCGACGGTTCCCGGATGCGAAGCCGAGGCCTTGGGCTTGCTGCTTCCCCCTCCGGCGATCGCGAGTCCCCCGGCGATCAGGGCACCCACGACCACAACCGCGACGACGCCGATGAGGAGCACCCGGCGACTTCGTTTTGGCGCACCGTCTCCCTGCCCCCCGAAGCCCGCACCTCCGGGAGACGGCGTCGGAGGCGGAGGTGACCCGCCCGCGTCGGATCCGTCGGCCGCGCCCCGAGGCCCGACCGGGTCGACGATCGTTTCCCGCGCGGGCGCGGCCGGCGTGACCGTCGGCGGCGCAGCCGGCACGGGAGGGATGGTCGGCGGCGCGGCGTGCGCCGCAACCTCGGGAACGGTTCCCGCGGCCGGCGCGTCGCCCTCGCGATACTCCGGGTGCAACAGCTGGATCGGCAAGAAGTCGCCGGCCACCGGATCCTGCAACTCGTTGGTCGGCTGCGGACTCTCGACGGCGGTCGGCGCGACCCGCCGGTCGCCGGGTTCGGCCTCGCCGAGCGCGGCGGCGAGGATCGGACCGCTCGCCGAGACCGGCACGTTCGTGCGCGACAACCAGCCGCGTCCCCAGGTGCTCGCCGCGCACTGCGCGATCGCGACGCCGAATTCCTCGGCGCTCTGGTAGCGGTCGGCGGGCGCCTTCGAAATCGCGCGGTCGACGACTGCGCAGAGATCGGCGGGCACCGCGTGCGCGACCTCCAGCAGCGGAGGCGGCACCTCGTGCACGTGGCGGTACACGAGCGTCGCGGGATCGGTGTCGGTCGGGAACGGGAGTCGACCCGCGAGCAACTCGTAGAGCAGTGTGCCCGCCGCGTACACGTCCGTCGCCGGCGTCAGCTCGCGGCCCTGCGCCTGCTCGGGGGCGATGTACGCAGGAGTCCCGAGGATCTCGCCGTGCCGGGTGGCGAGCGTGGAGGAGCCACCGATCACCTTCGCGATGCCGAGGTCGGTGACCTTCAGCGATCCCTCGCCCGAGAACATCAGGTTCTCCGGCTTCACGTCGCGGTGCAGGATCCCGTGCTGGTGGGCGTGGTGCAGGCCCGCGTTGACGGCGAGGAGGATCGCGCACGAAACATCCGGAGTGAAACCGCCGGCGTGGAATCGACTCCACACCGTGCCGCCGGTGAGCCGCTCCATCACCAACAGGCAAAGGCCCTCGTGATCGACGAAGTCGTAGATCGACACGACGTGCGGATGATCCAAGGTCGCGAGCACCCGCGCCTCGGCGAGAAACCGCGCGCGAACCCCCGGGTCGGCGCCGAACGCACGCGGCAACTGTTTGATCGCGACCAGGCGGCCGAGCTGGCGGTGGCGGCCCGCCAACACGACACCACACGCGCCCCGACCGAGCTCACTCCCGATCTCGTATGACGGAAGGGCCGCCGCGACGCGGTCGTTTTCAACCATTGGCAGCGAATCGTACTCGGCACCGAGCGGAGGCCGGCGGCCGCGTTGGTTGCGCACACCCCGTCGGAGTGGGGACAATGCGCCCGATGGACGACGCGATCCCCGGCGAATCGTCGCCGCCCGTGGTGCCGCCCACCGTGGCCTCCGTCGTGGAGGTACGGGAGGCGGGGCGCGAGCCGTATCGCGTCACGATCGAAGCTCGCGTCGTCGTCGGTCGCGAGTGCGACGGCATCGTCGTCGACGACGCAAGAGTGTCGCGGCAACACCTCGCACTCGAGCCCGGACCCGAGAGCCTGACGGTCGTCGACCTCGGCAGCACCAACGGCACGCTGGTGAACGACGCGCTCGTGTCGGATCGCGTCGCGGTCGAAGTCGGCGATCGCATCCGTCTGGGCAACGTCGAGATCGCGGTCGTCGCCGGGCCGGCCACCACCGCCGCCGCCGCTGCGCCCCGGCTCGAAGAGTTGGAGGCGCGACCGGTCGACGGCGCCGTGCTCCGCTTCCGTGCGGGAACGCCCGGTGAGCGCGCCGCGCCGGCGATGGCCACGGCGGTGCGCAAGGCACGCACGCGGCTCGCGGGTCTCGGCCCCGAGCTCGCGGCGATTTCGCCGCAGATCTGCCTCGTCGACCCTTTTCCCGACCCGTCGACCGGCGAGATCGTGACCGCCGGCAGCGTGGTCGACGTGAACCGCCGCGAGATCTGGATGGCGGTCACGGCCGAATCGCCGCCCGAGCCGCCCGAGCGCCCACTCGCGCTGCTTCTCGGCGCGTCGCTCCCGGCGGCCTCCGACCTCGGCTTCCTGCTCGAAGGGTTCGGCCTGGCCGTCGGCGACAACCCGAGCCCCGACGCCGACCTCGCCACGTGGCAGTTGCCGAGCCTGGCCGACGCCGAGGGCGAGATCCGAACGGCGATGGTGCAGTCGTTCGTCGCGTTCCTGCTCGAGCAGGCGCCGCGCGACCAGTTCCTGAAGCTGTTGCACACGGCGCAACCCGGCCGCGTCGAGGCGGCCGTGCAGGAGATCTACGGCCAGGGGCTGGCCGCGCTCGAGGAGAGCTGGGGCAAGTCCCTCGCCGGCGACCGGCCGAAGGTCAAGTTGCGCGAGTTCCTCGGCCTGACGCTGAAGTACTTGCGCCCGCACGTGCGTCGCGAGCTCGAGATCTTCGTGTACATGTTGTTCGGCCTCGCGTTCACAACCGTTTTCCCGTTCGCGATGCGGCGGTTGCTCGACAGCGCGATCCCCCACCGCGACTTCGGACAGGTCGTGCGGATTGTCACCGTCCTCGGCGTCGCGTTCGTCGTCTCGCTCGTCGCCGCTCTCCGGCGCGCGTATCTCTCGGCCTACGTGAGCAGCTCCGTCACTCGCGATCTCCGCGTCGACATGTTCACCCGCCTCCAGTCGCTGTCGGCCGGTTGGTTCGGAAACCAACAGCAGGGCGACGTGCTCTCACGGCTCTTCTCCGACGTCGGACAGCTCGAAGGCGCGATCTCCGGGACGATCCGCGAGGGCATCTTCCAGTTCTTGTCGATCGCGGTGTCGGCGGTGGTGCTGCTCACGCTCGACCCGCTCCTCGCCGTGATCGTGATCGTCGGCGCACCGCTCGTCGCGATCGTGTACCGCGTGATGTCGTCGGGCGCGCAGAAGCGCAGCCTCGCCGTGCAGGAGGAGTTGGGGAACACGTACGGTGTCGCCGGCGAGAACTACAGCGCGCAAGCCGTGGTAAAGGCGTTCGGGCTCGAACAGGCGGAACGCGAACGGTTCTCGCGCGCGTCGGAGCGGTTGTTCGGCCGGGAAGTGAAGCTCCAACTCTTCGGCGGCCTGTTCGGCCTGTCGGTCAACATGATCGTCACCGTGTTGCAGCTGACCGTGCTCCTGCTCGGCTCGTGGTTGATCCTGCACGGCCGGCTGACGATCGGCGGCCTCGTCGCGTTCAGCACCATGATGAATCAGGTCATCAGCCCGGTGACCTCACTGACCGGGCTCGGCCAGCAGATCCAGTCGGCGACCGGATCGTTGCTGCGGATCAACGAGGTCATCGACACGACGCCCGACATCATCGACGCGCCGGGGGCGATCGGTCTCCCGCCGTTGGAACGCGAGGTCCGGCTCGACCACGTGAGCTTCTCGTACACGCAACAACGCCCGACCCTCGAAGGGGTCACTTGCGTCATACCGTTCGGCACCCGCGTCGCGTTCGTCGGCCCCACCGGCGCGGGCAAGTCGTCGGTGCTGCAACTCATCATGCGCTTCTACGACGTCGACGACGGATCTGTGCTCTTCGACGGGCACGACGCGCGCGAGGTCACGATGGCGTCGCTGCGCGGCCAGCTCGGTGTCGTGTTCCAGGACACGTTCCTGTTCGACACGACACTGCGCGAGAACATCGCAATGGGCAAGCCCGGTGCAACGGCCGCCGAGATCGAAGCCGCAGCGCGGGGCGCGGAGCTGCACGAGTTCGTCGAGACGCTGCCGCGCGGCTACGACACGCCAGTAGGCGAACGCGGCGGCCGGCTCTCCGGCGGCCAGCGCCAGCGCCTGGCCATCGCGCGTGCGCTCCTGCGCGATCCGCGGGTCCTCGTGCTCGACGAAGCAACGTCGGCGCTCGACCCGCGGACCGAACGCCTGATCAGCGACACGCTCGAACGCGTCGGCACGGGACGTACGACGATCGCCGTGACGCACCGGCTCACGTCGATCACCAACTACGACCAGATCTTCGTCATGTCGGCCGGCCACCTCGTCGAGCGCGGCACGCACGCCGAGCTCGTCGCGCTCGGCGGTGTGTACGCCGAGCTGTGGGGCGAGCAGACCGGCGGCGTCGCCTCGACGGAAGCGCCGTTCGACGCGGTCGCCGCCCTCGCCGCGGTCAACATCTTCTCGGAGCTCTCGCGCGCCGATCTCGCAGCCGCAGCCGAGCGGCTCCGCGCCGTCGACCTCGCGCCGGGCGCGCGCCTCGCGGAGAACTCGGGCAACCTCGCGTTCGTGCGCAAAGGTCGACCCCACGTGTTCGCGCCGGCACTCGACGGTCAGCTCGCGCCCACGGCCCAGCTCCAACCCGGCGACGCGTTCGGGATTTCCGCGCTGCTCGGCGCGGAAACGGGCGCCGAGCTCGTTGCCGAGGAGCCGACCGAGCTCCTCGTGCTCGACGGCGACGCGCTCTCGGGCCTCGCCGCCCTGCACCCGTCCGTCGCCGCCGCGCTCGTGGGCGGCAGTGCTCGCGCCGGCGCCGTCGGGCCGCAGGGCGGCGCGCGGCTGAGCCGCTCCAGCATGGTCATGCGCGCGAGTCACGTCGGCCTGGATCCGGTGCCGGTCGCGGCGCCGATCCGCGCCGATCCCGTCCGCATGAGCGGCTCGTTCCCGGTTGCGCCATCATGAGTGCCGTGTCGGAACCCGTTCTGCAGTCGCTTGTCGAAGCCGCGGTCACGGGCACCGGCGGCGCCGACGGCTGGCTCTTGACGCCACGCGGCGACCAGCTCGAAGTGGTCGCGGCATCGGGTCCGAGCGCGGCCGACATCCTCGGTGCGTTGGTCGCGGCCGACGCGGGCACGGCCGGGTTCGTGCTCGGGTCGGGTCAGCCCATGGCCCTCACCCCCCGAGCCGACGACCCGCGCACCGCGGCGGGCGTCACCGCGATCATCGGACGCCGGCCCACGAGTGTGCTCTGCATCCCGTGCGAATCCGACCTTGGGGTCGTAGGCGTGCTCGAGATCATCGACAAAGCCGAGGGCGCGATGTTCAGCTTCGACGACGTCGAGCTCGCGACGCTGCTTGCCGGCGTCGCCGGCGTCGCGATCCAGACGCGCGACGCGTCCTCGCGCACCGCGCCGGCCCCCGACGAGTTGGCCGGCGAGCTCCGCCGGCTGGCCGGCGCCGATCCGGGTCGTTACGCGATCGTCGCCGGCCTCGTCGCCGCCCTCGTCACCGATGGCTGACCACTCCGGGCCTGCATACAGCCGTGACTCGATGGCGCTGCGCCTTCCCGGCGCGCTCACCCTCGACGATCTCACCCCCGAGTGGGCGTGGGGCGGCGCGACCGGGCGCGGGGTGCGGGTGGCAGTGGTCGACAGCGGCGTCGACGCCGACCATCCCGACCTGCACGGTTGCGTCGACGTCGACGCGTGCGTCGCCATCACGCTCGACGAGAACGGTGACGCAGTGGAAACCGTCGGGCCGCACGGCGACTCCTACGGCCACGGCACCGCGTGTGCGGGCATCATCCACTCGCTCGCGCCCGAGGCGCGCATCACCAGCGTCAAGGTGCTCGGCGCGGGTTTGGGCGGCAAGGCCGCCGCGTTCCTGCGGGGCTTGGCGTGGGCGGTCGAACAAGGCTTCGACGTCGTGAACCTCTCACTCGGCACGACCAAACGTGAGTGGGCGCTCCCCTTCTACGAGGTGTGCGACGAGGGGTACTTCAAGAACTCGATCATCGTCACCGCCGCCAACAACATCGTCCGCCCGAGCTTTCCGTCCCTGTTCGCCAGCGTTACGAGTGTCGCGTCGAACCTGTCTCATGATCCGTTCCGGTTCCACTACAACCCGGAGCCGCCGACCGAGTTCCTCGCGCCGGGCATCGACGTCGACGTCGCCTGGCTCGACGGTACGCGAGTTACGGGCACCGGCAACTCGTACGCGGCGCCGCACATCACCGGGATCGCGGCCCTGATCCGCTCCAAGCACCCCGAGCTGCGACCGTTCCAGACGAAGACGGTGCTGTGGGCCACGGCCGCCAACGTGCTCGAAGCCCCGAAATTCGCCGGGCGTCTGAGCCAGACCATGCACCGCGTCACGTCGATGCGCGCCAGCATCGCGTTGTCGGCCGTCACGCGGCGCGGCGTGGCGACGTAACCGGCCGGTCCCGCTCTGCGCGTCAGCGAGTATCCATCGGGCGCACGAGGCCCGTAGGCGCGACCGACGCGGTTGCTCCGGTTCGCTCGGCGTGATCGACGTAGGCAGCCACCTGATCGCGGAAGCTGTGACGGAACGTCGAGCAGCGATTCTCGTGCTGGATCACATCCATGCCGTGGTGCGCGCAACCGCCCATGCACACCGGCAACGCGATGCAACTGGTGCACTCGTCGTCGGTGAACGGGTCGTACTTGAGCCACCGCTGCAGCCGCCCGTTCGGATTCTGGTAGTCGAAGATCGTGCCGATCACTTCGAGCTTGTTGCCCACCGAATCCCAGCACTTGTACAGCTCGCCCTCGCTACCCACCACGACCTCGTTCTTGCGAACTGCCGTGCAGGGCGCGGCCGAGGGACGCGGCAGTGACGGTGAGCTGAAGCCGTAGCGCGCCGTGAGCGCCTTGAATTCGAGCTCGGCCTCGGCGAACTCCGCGTTCGAGAAGCACGGCGCCTTGTAGCTCGCCGACGGCGCGTCCGCGCCGTCGCTGACCCCGACGATCTGGCCGGCGTACACGTTCACCTTTCCGCTCAGCCCTTCGGCCTCGAGGATCTGCAGCAGCTGCTCGGTGAGCGGGAAATTCCCGACGTCGACGTTCATGCGGATGCACACGGGGAAATAGTCGACGGCGTGATGGAGGTTCTCGACGATGCGGCCGAAGGTCGCGTCGCCGTTCTGGAGCGGGCGCATCCGGTCGTGCGTCTCGGGCGGGCCGTCGAGCGAGACCTGCACCATCCCGACCCGGCGGTCTCGCAGCTGCTCGCACATGTCCCGGTTGAGCAGGTACCCATTCGTGGTAATTGTCGCCGAGTACTCGATGCCGTGCTGGTCGCAGCGCTCGATGAAGCGATCCGAGAGCTCCATCAGCGGCTTCTTGCCGACGAGCGGCTCGCCGCCGAACCAGGTGACCGACAGGGTCCTGAGATTCGAGAGCTGGGAATCGAGCAGATCGAGCACGGCGGCGACGACGTCGTCGCGCATGATCGAAGGGTGCTTCGCCTCGAAGCAGTACGGACAGTCGAAGTTGCACCCGAGGCTCGTGACGATGGTCAGCCCGAGTTGCGACGTGTCGTGGCGGCTCAGCTCGTAACGCTTGGCGAGGAGATCGACCTCGTTCGTCTCGTCGGCGACCAGCATGCGGCCCAGAGCCAGTTGCTCCAACACCTTGGGCGATCCGTCGCGGGCGTCGGGATCGTCGAGCACTCGCGCGATCGCCCGCCGTTCGTCGGAAGCAACCCGAAGGAGCGCGCCACTCAGTCCGTTGTAGACGTAGCTCGAGTCGCCTCGCTCGGTCCAGATGTTGTAGCGAGACTCTTTCACCTGACGACTCCCTCGACGCGACGTCCGTCGGCGACGACGTCGTGATCGAAATCGTGACTGATCGGCCGCGGTCTTGGCAAGATGGATCATCCCGGCGTACGCTCCGGGCCGCGCCGAAGGGAGTGCGAATGACCGACGAGGCCGAGACGAACAACGACTGGCTGTTGCAGCCACCCAGGCCCGGCGAAGTCCACATCCACGTGGCCGTGGGCGAAGAGATCGAAGTCTCTCCCGAGGTTCGCGAGAGGATCGAAGAGTTGATGGCCTCGCTCGTGCAGAGCGAAGTGAGCGGTTTCGCGGTCAAGTGTCCGATGTTCGACAACTGCCACGGGTACAGCTGCAACCTCGCGACCTGCGTGCCCCTTTCGAACAACTGCGTGGCCGACTTCACCTGTCGCGTAGCTGACTTCACGGGCGCATAGAACCGATCGGGCACCGCGAGAGATCGCGTTGATGAGCCGGGAGTAGGAATTGGCAGACGAAGAAGCTGCAGCGGCGCCGGATCTGGCTTGGCTACTTGCGCCGGTAGCTCCCCGCGAAGTGCGGGTTTACGTCGCCGTCGGCGACGGCGTCGAGGTCACGCCCGAGACCCGCGACAAGCTCGATCAGCTGATCGCGGACCTCGAGCACGACGAGGTGAGCCTGTACGACGAGGGGTGCAAGACGTTCGCGTGCGGAATCCACGAGGGATGCATGCCCCAATGGAACGTTCCCTGCTTCTCGTTCATGCACTGCACCATCATCGGCACACCAGAGGCGCGGTAATTGCCCCTGTCTGATCCTCAGCTCCGGAGGTAACCATCCGAGGCCGTGGCGACCTTGTCGGAGACCTTCGCTTTGTTCACCGTGGTGTCCTGAGTCGTCGCCGCGATTACGGAGGAACCGCTCACGAGCGTCGTCGGGGATACGGCCGACAGACTGAACGTGAAACCCTCGACCTCGCTGTCGCCGCGTAGGAGTGCCAACTCGTCGTCGGTGAGGGTTTCGAGGAAGGCGCTGAACTTCCCCTCGAGAGATGTTCGGACGGGATCGAACGCCGTGGTCTCGACTTCGTCAGCCATCGGTCTCTGCTTTCTCGGGGCGTTGCCTCGATCGTATTCGGATCTCGTGTCGGTTGACCACGGTCCGATCTTCACTTTCGCTCACGGGCCCGCCTAGCTCACGATGATCCGCCTCGCCTTGCCGCCGAAGCGGCGGCCATAGGCCGCGGACAGCTCATCGGTCGTTATCGAGGTGAAGGCGAGACCGTCGCGGCCGTGCGGGGCATCCGCGACCGCGTCGTGCGCCCCCGCCGACCACATCCGGTGGTAGTGGTGGAGCAGGCGGTCGTCGCGCCGGTCGACCGCCGCGGCGGCGCGGTCCCTTCCCCGGCTGCCCATCGCGCGGGCGCGGGCGGGCTCGTCGGCCAAGCGGGTCAGCACCTCGACGAACGCGCGTACGCGAGCGTCGGTGGGAAGCATCAAGGAGACGAGGCAACTGTCGCGCCCGTCGTGCAGCAGCTCGCCGATGTGCTCCATCCCCGGACCGGTTGTCGTCACGATCGCCGCGCCGTGGGCCGCGGCCTCGATGAAGCCCATCCCGAAGCTCTCCATCTCCGTCGGGCTGAACAGCACATCGGTCTGCGTGAGCAGATCGAGCCAGTCGGAGCGCGGTAGGCGCGCGCTGACCGCGACGACCGGCGGCAACGGCGCCGCGGGAGGCTCGCCGACCCACGAGAGCGACACGTCGTCCCGCGAGGCAAGCGCGTCGAAGACCCTCGCCGCGACTTCGGCACCCTTGGTGGCCGCGTCGCGACCGAGGTAAGTAATTCGCAGCGGCGTCTCGCGATCCGGCGATCGAGCTGGTCCCGGACGCACAGCGGGGCGCACGACCTCGGCCCGGTCCGCGAGCCGGGCGACGCCGGCGGCGTCGAGGAGCCCGGTGTCGGCCACGTGGTCGAGCAGCGTCGCGCGTCCAAAGGCGGTGCGGAACAGGATCCCCGAACACGACGGCGCGAGATACCGCGCGAGCAGCACGCGCTGACGCAACTGCTGCGTTTCGTGATCGATCGCGTCGCGGACCTCGACGCCCTGCCCGAACGTGAGGTCGCGTCCCAACAGAAGCGTAACCAGGAGGCAGTCGCAATCGACGACCCACGGCACCGCGCCCGTCGCCGGAACCCGCGAGGTGTGCACGACGAAGCGTCCCTCTGCCGAAGGCGCGAGCGACACGGCCTCGTCGACGGCGGCGTGGTCGAACGGCGACCAACCCGCTCGCGGGTGGTGCACGTACTCGTGCCGCCCCTGACCCATTTCGTACCGAACGCCGGCAGGCGGCGCGTCGAAAAGGGAGCCGTGCACGCCGGTGTGGAGTTCCACGGGCGGCCCGACCACCACTCGGATCTCGCCGACACCGTTCGTCGGTGACGTCGGCCGATCGGGGCGCGCGGCTGTCATTCCAAGTTCCCGATGCAAACGCCCATCAGGGTGCACAACGTACCGGCGCGGAGCATGCGACCGCGCATGACGTCGACGGGGCAATACCGCAAACGACAAACCTCGGCTAGCGTGCGCCGCGTCGCCGACACTGCCCTGGGCGGGACAGGGTGACCGCGGCGGCCCGCCGGTCGTCTGTACTTTCACCCAGAGGAGGGGCTGATGACTGACGAACCCGAGGGCGAACGCAGCGTGACCCAAGAGGAGCTCGACGCCTTCGCGGTGAAGCTGCAGAGTTGGGCCAAGGACCTCTCGGACCGGGAACGGGCCCTGCTGTCGCACGTCTTGGCCAAGCCCGGACCGGAGGATGACGTGCCCGACGACGAAGTCGTGGGCTTTACCGCGCGCATCGGCATGCCGCGCTTTCCGTCAATAGGGTTCATCGGCGGACCGCTGCCGGACCCGGGCCCGAACGGCTGGGCGCGAATCTGGGGACAAACCATTGGGCCGGATCCGGGGCCGGGGTCGGGGTCGGGGTCGGGGTCGGGGTCTGGGTCGGGGTCGGGGATTGCGTAAGCCTGGCCCTCGAGGTCGGTCACGCCCACTTTGGCGACAGAGTTGCGGAAATGGGATCGTGTCCTCGACCGAACCTCGAGAGGAAGCGGAGCGCCGGTGGCCGGTGAAGCCGAGCACCCGGTGAAGCCCTCGGAGCATGAGCTGACCGCGCCGGCCTACGACGCGGAGTCGGCCGCGAGTCTGAGCGCTTGGCTGGTCGAGCTGCACGGTTCGTTGCCCCGCGACGAGCAGCAGCTGCTCGACCTCCTGATGTGGCGGGCCTCGGGGCCGCTCGACCGCTTGGCCTTCGTCGGCGACCAGCTGCTGAGCCCCGACGAGCAGCGTCTCGTCGCCGAGCTCGACGCCGAGGCGCCTGGCGTCGACAGCCCCGCGGACCCGAACGCGGGGCCGGTGACGGTCGTGGTGAAGGGAACCCGTCACTGCAACCTGCGGTGCACGTACTGCCATGACTGGCGCACCGACTCCGACGCGGTCATGAGCTTCGAGACACTCGCCCGGCTCGTGGCCGGCGCGCTGCGCGATCCGGCGCACGCGGCGGTGGATTTCGTTTGGCACGGCGGCGAGACCACGCTGCTCTCGGTCGACTGGTATCGCCGCGCGATCGCGTTGCAGGCGCGCTTTCGAAGGCCAGGGCAGGCCATTCGCAATTCCCTGCAGACCAACGCGACTCGCCTGACCGAAGAGTGGTGCCGCTTCCTCCGCGACAGTCAGTTCGCGGTGGGCGTCAGCCTCGACGGCCCCGCAGAGATCCACGACCAGACGAGAGTCGATGTGGCCGGCCGGCCGACCTACGAGCGAGTTCGGGCCGGGATGGCTCTCCTCGAACGATTCGGCATCCCCTACGGCGTTCTCACCGTCGCCGACCAAGCGGTCATCGACAGAGGCGCCGCCGCCCTGCTGGACTTCATCGAACAAGCCGGGGTGAAGAGCTTCGGCGTGCTGCCCTCCGAACCGGTCAACATGCCCGACGCCGTTCCGGGGACTGCGGCCGAGCACTACACCGATCCCGCCACCATGGGCGCGTTCATGTGCGACCTCTACGACCTCCTCGCAGAACGCGGCGAGGACGCGCCCCGCTGCCGGGAGTTGGAGTCGCTCGAGCAGAGCTTGGCGGGAAAGGCGCCATCCTTCTGCAAGCTGGCAGGAAACTGCCTCGGCGCGAACTACATGGTCGAGCCGACCGGCGAGATCTCGCACTGCGACCTGTTCCAAGGCGATGCCCGCTACGACTTCGGGCATGCAGGGCCCCGAGCCTTCATTGATATCCGCCGGACGTTGGCAATGGCCGAACGGCGCCGGGCTCGCGCCGCCGAACTCGACGCAATGCGCGGCTGCCCGAACTTCGACGTATGCCAAGGGTGGTGTCCGCACGAGACATACCTGTCGGTGCGCCACAACCCGGTTCACGATCCGAGTTGCTGCGGCCTCGCCCCGGTCATTCGCCACGTCCGCAGCCGCCTCGACGCCGGTCGGTCGATCGCGGTGGCGGCCGTGCAGTGATGGACGCGCAGGCCACGCAGCGCAGCGGTCGCCGCGCTCACGTCTGACCGCGAGAGCGTCGCCGTTCCGCGGTTGGCGACTCGTCCGCTTATGGATTCCGGAACGCAGGCGCGGCTCCGGGCGTGACGGCCGCGGAGAACTTCGAATAGACGCTGACACCAGCTCGCTTCCTCGCCCGCAGGAGAAACTCGTACGGCACACCGTTGGTGCGGTCGGCAGATATGGCGTTTGACGTAACCGGAGCCGCACTTTTCTGTCCGGAGATGTGTGGATGCGGAGGCCGTAGCGCGGCTCCTGGCCAAGTTGCGTCGCTTTGCCACGGACGAGCTCGACGAGGAGGAACGCGTGGTGCTGGCCGCGCTGCTCGCGCCCGCCGTCCGCATGGCCTACAGCGAAGCCGAAGTAACCGGCTTCGGGACGACCGATCTCGCGCCGTTGCCCGACCTGTTGGCGGACGCGTTGCAGCGTTCAGGGCTCCGTGTAGTCGGTCTCGCAGACCCCGGCGCGTAGCCGTCTCAGAGGGTTCCTGCGCTGTAGAGCTGCACGTCGTTGTTGACCGCGGCACTGCAGATCGCACACGCCGCGACGTGTGCGCCCGCCTGCGTCAAGCGGCCCTGCGTATACGAATCGAGGAACACGCCGCACGCCGCGCCTTGGTTCTCGGCGAGCAAGGTGAGGGCGATCGCGCTACGGAGGCGCCGGCGAGCCCGGTGAAGCACGACCTTGGCCGCACCTGCCGAAATCCCGAGTGCGCCCCCTACTTCCGCGGGCGAGTACCCGAGCTGCGTTACGAGCGCGAGCACCGTGGCGTCTCGTGCGGAGAGGCCGGCGATGCAGCCACGCACTCGTTGTACGAGGCTCTCGAGCTCGGCCAACTCTCCGGGCGCGGCCCCGGGGTCGGCCGGCTCCAGCTCGCCCTCATCGTCGAGCGCCCGCGGTTTCGGCTGCAGTCGAGCGTGGTCAATCGCGCAGTTTCGGGCGATTGTGAGCACCCAGGGCCGAAAGCGATCAGGTTCTCGCAGGCTCGGCAGTGCCTCGATCACGCGCGCGAACACGTCTTGCGTCAGGTCGGCCGCGGCCTCGCGATCTCGCACAGTTGCGGCGACGACATGATGCACGGAGCCGACGTGGCGCCGGTAGAGCGCGGCGAAGGCATCGGCATCACCTGCGACGGCCAGCGACACGAGCCTCGCATCGGGGAGCTCGGCGCCACCCACAGCTGCTGAGCCTAAGACCTGCGCGCTATTGGCGAAAGTACGACGTCAACGTTGTAACCCAACCGACCCAACTCCGTCTCTAGAGGAAGACCTGGAGGGTGCAGACCATGAGTGACGCCGACGAGGTTTCGGGCTGGGTGGTGGAGCCACCGAGCAGCGATGCCGCCATGATCGCGGTGGACTTCTCACAAGAGGGCGGTCTCACGCCCGAGGTTCTCGACGCGCTCGAAGCGCTCGCCACCGCCGTGCAAGACGCGACCGCGGCCCCCTCGACCGACGTTTCCGGCTTTGCGTACGGCATGCCGTCGATCTGCTCGGACAACAACGTGTGCGCCCCCGAATCGAGCGCGCCGTGCGTGAGAAGGCTCATCATCACCTGCACGATCAAGCCGTGCCCGACGTTTGCCATTGGGCAATGAGCGGGGGCGAGCGGGATTCGGATTGGATCGTCGAGCCGCCGGCGTTCGACGAGGCGCTGATCAGCATCGACACGTCGACCTCGAACACGCTCACTGACGAGCTGCGGGGATCGCTGGAAGCGCTGGCCCGCGCACTCGAAGAAGTCCCGCGCGGCACTGAGCTCGCCGAGGTCGAGGCCTTCACCCTCTCCGCCGGAATGAAATGCCCCACGTTGACGGTCTGCAGCCCCGAAACCTCAATGCCGTGCGCGTTCAGACTGGTCATCGATTGCACGATCAAGTCCTGTCCCTCGGCCTGCCCGAAAGCAACGCTGGGCGGCGGGTACAGCGCGTAACCGAACGCGTCAACGAGATGGAGTTGCGATGAGCGAAGAAACCGGATCCGCCGACAGTGGTTGGGTCGTCGCACCCGAAGGCCTCGAGATTCAAATCGCCGTTGGCTCAGAAGCGCAACTGACACCGGCGATACGAGAAGCGCTCGACGACCTCCTCCGCGTGCTCGAAAGCGCTTCCGAAGTCGAAGGCTTCGACCTCGCCGCCAAAGGGTGCCCCACCCAATGCAAGGCCCCCGGCTACGGAGCCTGCAACCCCCAAGGCGTCTGCGCACCCAAGATGTGGATGCCATGCGCCAACAAATCAATGTGCTCAGTCGTCGAATCGTGACCGAACGGATGACATCGTCATGAGAGAGTCGCGGTACAACGTCTGGGTCGAGCGCGAAGACAGCCGCTACGTGTACAACGGCAACAGCGGCTCGCTATTGCGCGTCGGCGAGGCCGACTACGAGGGCTTGCAGCAGTTCCTCGCCGGCGACTCGCAACCAAGCTGCCGGCCGGCGCTCCTCGCCGACCTCGCCAAGGGGCGCATGCTGATCTCGGACGACTACGACGAGTTGGCCGCGCTCGCAACCCTCTACCAGCTCACGCGCTATGACACGTCGCACTTCGGCCTGACGCTCGTCACCAGCCTCGGATGCAACTTCGATTGCCCGTACTGCTTCGAGGACAAGCACCCGTCGATCATGAACGACGAGGTGCAGGCCTCGGTGCTTGCAGTCCTCGACGACCAGCTTCCCCGTATCAAGAGCTTCGGCGCGACCTGGTTCGGCGGCGAGCCGCTGATCGGGAAACGGGCGCTGCTCGCACTCTCGGACGCCTTCATCGAGCGGTGCGACCGAGCCGAAGTCGCGTACATGGCGTCGATCACGACAAACGGGTATCTGCTCGACGAGGAGACGTGCGAACAGCTCCGGGATCGGCGCGTCAGTCACGTCCAGTGTTGCCTCGACGGTCCGCCCGACATTCACGACGTCATGCGACCGCTCGCCAACGGCAAAGGCACGTTCCGGCAAATCGTGGAGAATCTCCGCCACGCCGTCGATTACCTGAGCATCTCGATTCGGATGAATGTCGACACCGCCAACTACCAGCGGGCCGAAGAACTGCTGCAGATTCTCACTGCCGAGGGGCTCGCCGGGAGGCTCACAGTGAACCTCGGCCAGATCGTCGGCGTGAACGACGGAAATCTCGCACCATCGGCGTCGTACAAGCAGGCGTGCTTCACGTCGAGCGAGTTCGCCCAGGCCGAGACGGAATTCACGGCGTTGATCATGCGCTATGGGTTCGGCGGCGCGTCGCTTCCACAGCGCACCGGCGCACCGTGCACCGCAGTGCGCGCCAACGAGCTGGTGGTCGGCAGCGACGGCGAGTTGTACAAGTGTTGGGACTCGGTCGGAAACCCCAACGAAGTGATTGGACACATATCCGACTATGAGAATCAGAACAGCAGAACTCGGCGCTGGCTGAAGTACGACCCGTTCTCCAACGACGAGTGCAGAGGCTGCGTCGCCCTCCCGGTCTGTATGGGCGGCTGCGCCCACCACGGGATGGACGTGCTGCAGCACGAGAACCGTTGCGACACTTTCCGCTTCAATCACAACGAGCGCGTGCTCACGTTCGTCGAAGCGGCGGCCGACGGGAAGTTCGACGGCATCGTTCACACCGGCGAGCTCGCGCGCGCGGTCGACCGCCGATAGCTGCGCGGTGCATCCTTCGAGCTGGAAGCAAAAGGTGTGAGTGACGCCGCCGAGGTTTCGGGCTTAACGGAGAGGCGATGTCCATCGTCGCCGGCCATGGGGCTCGCATCCACACAAGGCCGACGGTCATGCTCGATCTCGGTACGACGAGGATCACCAGGGACCCGAAATCAAAAGGCCGCTGAGCGCAACCCCGCTGGGCAACATCGCCTCGATCGAAGGCAAGCGGGCCGCCTTCTGGGATCGCTCGACCTCACTCCGGGCGCGCGCGGCCAGGTCAGACGGCCGTCGCTCGTGACGAGCCAGTAGCCCTGCCCGTCGGGTGACGCGGCAACGCCGACCGCCAGCGACGGCCCCGCGCTGAGTCGTCACAGCTCAATTTCGACGCCGGGCGTTTCTCGGCCGACGCTACGTCCGGGTTCTCGGCTGGCTTGTTGGAGCCGTTCGCGAGCGTGTCGTTGTTCCGCCGGCCATCCGCCCAAGGATCAGAGCCGCCAGTTCGCGGTATACGCGGTCGTGCTGCTCCTCGGCGCCTGGATCGTGGTGCCGGTCGCGATCACGCTCGCGATCCACCGGGTAGCTCCGCAGCCCGCTCGCCGTTACGCTGCTCCCCGGGGGTCGCGTATGGCTGACGGGGGCGAGGCCGAGCGCATGAGGTTGAATCAGGCGGCCGGCATGGTCGCGGCTGAGGCCGACTGCACGATTGCGGAAGCGTTCGTTCTGATGCGGGAACGCGCCACCGCGTCCGAAACGACACTGGCGGAGATCGTCGCCGCCGTGATGGATCGCAGCATCCGTTTCGATTGACCGGACAGCAGGCGCGTGGCCGAACCGGCTTCTAGCGGGGAGTGACGAAGCGAACGCGGCGCTCGATGATCTCCTCGGCCACGGCGTCCACGCTCATTCCGGACTCGCGAGCCTTCTCGGTTATCCACGCGAGCGCCTCATCGACCGTGCAGTCCGCCTGCACACTGACCATGCCCTGCGCCTGGTAGACGCGGTCGCTGCACAGCCACTGATCGATCCGGTCATTCATCACGACTCATAGTGTAGTTCTGCACCCTTTCGGCGAGAAAGCGCAGATCAGTCCTATTCGCGGCGATTCCACCAGAATAGGAACCGCGGAACGAAGTGGCGGTTAGGCGTCCTGCAGGCGGAGTCCGCCGTCGCGTGGCCCGTGCGGAGCGTCGTTCCCAGCGGCGAGGGGCACCATCTCGTCATCGGCGTCGTCCGCAGCTGGGTGCGAGCCGTAGGGCACGTTGATCCGACCGGGGTCGAGGCCGCTGATGATCGCGATCTCGGCATCGGTGAGCGTGTGCGCAACGACGGCCAGTGCGACGCTCGTCAGTTTCATCTTGTGGGCGCGGGCGTAGGAACGCAGTTGCTCGAATGCCTCGTCCATACCGACGCCGGCGCGTTCGGCGACGGTGCCCTTGGCTTGTTCGATGATGACACGACTGGTCAACGCTCGCTGCAGTTGACCGGTCAGCTGGTGAAGATCGCTGACCGTCTTGTTCTGGAGCAGCCCGATCGCGGCGGCGTGGGCGAATGCCTGGGCGAGCGATACGTCGGCGTCCCAGAGCGGCCCCGGTTTGGCCATGAACAGGTTGAGACTCCCGACCACTGTGTCACGGACCCGCATCGGGAACGCATGCACGGAAAAAAGGCCGACCTCGATCGCGGCGCGCCCGAAGCGCGGCCACGGGCTCCCGTCGCTCAGGTCGCCGTGGAACACAGCGCGGCCGGACCGGAACGCGTCGAGACCGGGCCCCTCCTGGTAGTCGATCTGTCGCAGCTCCAACAGCGTGGCCTGCTCGTTCGATGCGGCGACCGCCTGAACTCCGTCGTGGCTGTCGGCGAGCAGGACCCCCGACGACGACACGTCGAACAAATCGACGCAGCGACGGCTGAGCGTCGTCATCAGCTCGAGCGCGTCGAAGTCGTCAAAGGCGACGTCGACCAGCTGTAGAAACGTCGCGGCGACCGTTTCCAACGAGCCGTTCATGCCGCCAATCCTTCCCGCATTGGTGGCCGTTCGAAACGTGATCGAGATGTTGCGGTTTGGGGGGGGATGGTCATCTTGCCTCCGTCTTATCCGAGCGCGTAGAGATAACCGTTCGTCGCACCGCACCTGAACGTCGAGCACGTAGCCCCTCGCCGGCGCGGGCGACGCCCAGCGGCGAGCACTGCGAGCGGTGCGCGAACCGGCGGACTGCGCCACGCGTCACGGCTCCTGCCCGACGCAATAAGTGAAGGATCGCGCGGGCCGAACGGCGGGCTCGATGTGCGAAGCGCGTCCCAACCTGGGTCCCCCCGACAGGTGACGTCGAGATGCCCGATCAACCGACGGTCGAGATCGCGACGGGCGCGTCGGCTCCATTCGTCGGACATAGCCGCACAGACACAATTGGTCGCCTCCGACATCGGGGTCCCGAGGGGTGGGGGGCGGCCCTCGGGACGGCGTCGCGCGGGTCAAGCGCGCGAACCTCGTTTGATAGGTGGGGGGAGGTGCGCCGGAACGCGGGGGCCGGGCGGGCGCACATCAGCGAGAGTGAACTTCGCTGAGTTCCATCATGCCCACGCTGTCAATACGTAAACCCAAAACCGAAAGAATTCACCAGCCGCACGATGCATTCGCCGCGTACGGCATCGTCCGAGAATCCACCGCCTTGCACAAATGGGACGCTCGACACGCGCAGGTTTACCTAAAAGATCGAAATAGCACGATGTGTGGGTGTTCTTGAGACTTCCCAAGGACGGAGGTGCAGCGTTCCGACGGCGACGCGCGTCGCCGGGCGGTCGTCTTGCGGTGGCGCCGGCTTTGCCTCCGCCTGAGCTCTCCGACGTGGAGGAAAAAAAATGTTCGACGTTCGCGCCGCCCCGCCGGGTTCATCGCGACCCGACGAATCGGGCAATATGACTGATTCTTCGACGCGCGAATCGCCCATCTCGGGATTTGTACGCACAGAAGGGCCGAGCCTGGGCCTGGGCAAGCGGGCTTGACGTCCAGTGCAATATGACTAAGGCGAGGTGGTTCGACTCGCCTACGTGCGCAGGCCAGGACCCCGCGGCCGCACGCCCCCAGTTCGCGACGACGTGCGCACACCCAGACTCTGCGGTGGCACGCCGCCAAATGGATCCGACCTTTCGGGGCCCGATTCGGCGAAGGGTTAACGCGGGCTCATTCACGCGTTAACCGGCTCGAGCTCGCGTCGGCTTGCGCCGCGAGTGTGACCGCCCCTCAGCTTCGACGCGCCCAAAAGTTCGGAACCCATTCCGCTGCTATTTGCAACAAAGAGGGTATTGGGATGACGCGTTCTCTTTTGGGTAGGTATCGACCTCTCTTCGTAGCGAGGGTGCTTCTGGTCGCGATGGTCGCGGTGCTCGGCGTCAACATCGGCGGCACGCTCACGCCTGCGAACGCGTCGGTGGGCTCGAGTAACTGGACGTCGTATATGAACGGCAACAACTCCGGGTTCAATTCCAGCGTCGGCTTCAGTGCCAGTCGCGCGACGATCACGCCCGCAAACGCGTCGATGCTCGAGAAGGTGTGGACCGCGACCTCGGGCGGGCCCGTGTTCGCGCAGCCGATCGTCGCGAACGGGGCCGTCTATTGGGGATCCTTCGACGGATACGAACGCGCCACCAGCACCAGCGGCAAGCTCGTGTGGAAGACGTTTCTCGGCACGACAACACCACCGGCGGGCACCTGCATTCCACCGTCGGCCGGTGTCGCGAGCACCGCGACCTACCAGACCGACGTGCCGATCGGCGCCTCGCGTGCGGTCTTGTTCGTCGGAGGGGGCGATGCGTCCCTCTACGCGCTCGACGCGCACAGCGGCGTGGTGCTGTGGCGCCGCACGCTCGGCACGAGCCCGACCAACATGATCTGGGACTCGCCGGCCTACTACAAGGGCAGCCTCTACGTCGGTCTCTCGTCATACGGGATCTGCCCGTTCACGCAGGGCAAGGCTTTCCGCATCGACGCCCGCACCGGCAAGATCCTCAACACCCTGAACCTGATGCCGCACACGAACGGCTGCGCCGGCGACGGGATATGGGGCTCACCCGCCATTGACGCTTCGCACAACGCCGTGTACTTCGTGACGGGCAACGCCGGCAAAGGGTGCCCCAAGGCCGCAGCGTTGAGTGAGTCGATCATCGAAGCATCACTCGGCGACCTGCACATCGTCGATCACTGGGCCATCCCAGCGGCCGAACGCGTCTACGACAGTGACTTCGGCTCGACACCGAACCTGTTCACCGCGACCATCAAGGGCAAGACCCGCGCGCTCGTCGGCGTCGTGAACAAGAACGGCATCTACTACGCGTTCGACCGGACCGCGATTGGTGCCGGGCCCGTATGGAGCGTGCGGGTCGCGGCGGGAGGACCGACGCCCGAAGCGGGCGAGGGAACCATCGCACCGGACGCGTGGGACGGCCAGAACCGCACGCTCTACACGGCCGGCGACGCGGTGACGATCGGCAAACAGGCGTGCGCAGGATCAATCAACGCAGTGGACCCGAACACCGGCCGCTTCCAATGGCGGGATTGTCTCACCGATGGCTATGTGATCGGCGCAGTGAGCGGCGCGCCCGGCTTCGTCGTTGTCGGCGAAGGAACGCACCTGCTCGTCGTGCGCACCTCCGACGGACACATCCTCTACAACACCACGGGCAACGCCGCCTTCATGGGCCCGGCCACGATCTCGAACGGCGTCATCTACGCCACCGACGTCGCCGGCGACCTGACGGCGTTCGCGACGCCACCGTAAACGAGATCACATACATCCCCGTTCTGACGCTCGCACATATTCCGGAACACAGGAGGTCTCGCCACATGCGAGGTGCATTCGTACGGGTTGTCGTTGCCGCGGTGATCCTGGGCATGAGCGCCGCCGGCAACGTTGGCGTGGCCGGCAGCGCGACGACCACGGCGACGACTACGGCGACGAAGACGGTGACGATTACCGCGTCGGGATGCGGTGTACACCCGTGGTGCTACAAGCCGGCCACACTCACGGTGCAACGGTCGACCAAGGTCGTGTGGAAGAACATGACCCTCGTACCTCACGACGTGATGCCCTGCACCAAGGCCGCGTGCAAGGTGTCGCCCGGAACCGGTACGGACAAGACGTTCGCCAGCCCGATAATCAACCCAAAGAAGACCTATACATTCACGTTCCTTCACCCCGGAACCTACGTGTACTACTGCCTCTGGCATGGCTATGCGGTGATGCACGGCACGATCATTGTGCACTAATCAGGCTGGCCGAGCAGCCTCGGAACTCGACCGAATTGTTCGAGTGACTGGGCGGGGCGTGCGCGAACTCCGCACGACGAAGCGAATGTCCCAAAGAGAACTCGCAAACGCGCTCGGAGTCTCTCGGCAAACGATCAACTCGATCGAGAACGAGCACTACATGCCATCCCTCACGCTGGCGATCGCGATCGCTCGGTTCTTTCAAAGCACCGTCGAGGTGATCTTCAGCGCCGACGAGGTGGAAGCCCGATGACATCTGCACCGACGGGCGACGCGATCGACTGGAGACGAAATGTTCGCACGCAGCCGCTGTACACGTCCGGTGGTCGCAGTCGCCGCCTTCGCGTTCGCCGCAATGACTTTCGTCTCGCTCGCGATCACAACGACTGCGAATGCGCAAGCTCCGGCCGCGGCGAGCCCTACGCCCGGCAGCTACACGAGCGTCTCCGGCTTTTCGACCGACAATCCGTTGACGTTCTTCGTATCGCAAGACCGCAAGCAACTTCAGGACATCGACGCCAACGGCATCGGCATGAGCTGCACGCCCGGAGGCTCTTTCGCTCCGAACTTCGTAGTCGACGTCGTTGCGCTCGATGCAAGTGGGCACTTTTCGGCGAACGCGTCTCAGCCGATCGTCGCCGACAACGTCGTGGGAACACTGTCGTACGTGTTCCAGGGCCGGGTCGGAACCTCGGTCGCGGAGGGAACCCTTACCGAAACTCTGAAGTTTACGAACGGCAGTCTCTACACCTGTTCGTCGAGCATCTCTTGGGCTGCGACACGGGATGTGCAACCGCTCCCGACGAGCGCGCTGTGGGCTGGCACCTACACGAGCACTTTTCGCCTTGGCAATACTCCGCTGACTTTCTCCCTGTTGTCTGACCGTAAGCGACTCGCCCACGTCCAGGCCAACGCCAACGGCATCGGCATGTACTGCGCACCCGGCGACTACGTCGCTGCGAAGATCATCATCAACACGTTCCCGCTCAACGCCGATGGCTCGTTCTACGGGAAGAGCACCCAGCACATCATCGTCGATGACGCCAACGCGACCGTCACCGAAACCTTCCAAGGTCACTTCCATGGCATCGGTATGTCGAAGGCCGCGAGAGCCGCCGGCCTCTTCACCGTGACAGCCACATGGCAGGACGCCAACAACACCCTGTTCTTCTGCACGAACACGACGTACTGGCGGGCGACGCGCAGCGGACCGTAGTGATCGCCACGCGCACCGGCCCGGAGCGTTGACGACCGCGCCTTGCTCCCGCCCAAAGGCCTGTCGACAACCTCACAGGTCAGAACGGCTAGCGCCGCATATGTAGCACTCCTCGCAACAGGGACGAAACATCGCACTCTGGTGCGTTAGTCTTACATCCGTGACCGAAGAATCTTCAGGGACGCCACCAGAGGAACTGGCGCTCAGGTCGGTACGATGGATATCTGTTAATACGTCGGGCAGACTGCCGCAGTTTGCGGCGAGTCTGTTCGCACCCGTTATCTTCTTTTTGGTCGCGATCTGCTTGCGACTTCACTGGAGTCACTCAGGTCTGTATCCCATCGCAGGCGACGAGCCGGGCTACCTCGTTGCGGCCCGGTCGCTGTGGGTTCACCATTCAGTGGAAATGACCGCGGCCTACCACGACGCCGTTCGAAGCCACGGCCGCTTCATCGGCGCCGCCAAGCTCACTCGCACTCACCACGGCTTGTACTCGGTTCACGGCCTCGGGCTTCCGTTCCTCGTAGGTCCCGGGGTCATTCTGAACGGTTCTGCAGGCGCCCGATCCGTCATGCTCTTGATTGCTGCGGCGGCGCCTATTCTCGTATATGCAACCGTCCGCTTGGAAGGCGTGAGTGCGGCGCGAAGCGGCATCCTTGCGATTGCGTTGACCCTCTCAGCCTCACTCCTTGCCAACTCGGCCGAGATATATCCGGATCTTCCCGCAGGCGTCATCGCAGCCGGCGTACTCGTTTTGGTCCTTCGTCGAGCACGACTCCAGCGCGTTGAGCGACCGAGCATTCGGTATGGTTTGCTCGGGTTGATCGCGCTCCTGCCCTGGCTGCACACTCGATTTCTCGCCCCGTGCGTGATCCTCGCCTTCGCGACAATCTTTCTGAGAAGGCATCCGAGTCGACGATCCGTCGCGATAGAGGCCGGCGTCGTTGCGCTATCTTTCGCGGCCCTCGCCGGATACAACCTCACCTATTTCGGTCAGCTCTCGGGCGGCTTGTCGGTCCAAAATGAGGTTGCCTCCGTACACAGCATCCTGTTGGTGTTCGTCGGTCTGAATGTCGACCGGTTCCAAGGCTTGTTCCCTGCGCAACCCATCCTGTTGTTTGCCGTCCTGGGAATCGTGATTCTTCTTCGTCGCTACCGTGACGTCGGCCTGCTCGCTTTGACCTTGTACCTCGCGTTCCTGGCATCCAACGCGCTACGCGCAGAGTACGGCGGTTTCGCGATCGCGGGGCGCTTCACGATGTCCGCCGCGGTCGTGCTCCTCATTCCGGCCGCGGTCGGTCTCGCGGAGGTTGCGCGCCGTAGTGCGAAAGCGGTTCTCGGGATCGCAATCGGCGTGATCGCGCTCGACGCGTGGCAACTCTCACGGATTTGGAACGGGAGTCTCGGACTGACGAACGACCTGCCCAGGCTGCCGCGCTCGATCTATCCCTCGTGGTTACCACTACTCGGGCGTTCGTTGCCGGCCGTCTATGGGGTCCGTTGGGGCGTGACCTTTTTGCCGAACTATGTCTTTCCCGCAGCCCTCTTGACGTTCGCGGCCGGCTGCGGCTTGGCGGTGAACAAGCATCGGCGTACGGGCGCTTCTCTCGCGGTCCTGGGGCTCGTCGCCTTTGTCACGCCGACAGCCTCGGCGACCCCTACCAAGAGTCAGGAGCGCGTCACCGTCGCGGCCGCCGTCTTGTCACCCACCACGGGCCGAAGCACCAGCGGCGGTGACGTTGATGCTGAGCCCGGACGTGACGCTCCGGGCGGCCTCCTGGCAGTCTGGCCGGCGTTTCCGATGTCCGACCGGGCCGACTGGATCGGAACAATCCATTACTCGAGTCCCGCGTCTCCGCGGGTGAGCGTGGCGGTGGCTCGCGTGAATCTCGGACGACGGGCCTTTGGGTGTGCGGTCCGAATGCCCGGAACCAACGGACGCGAGCGCACTTTTTCCGTCAAGTGGCGCAGCGCCGGCACCCAGGAACCACTCCGGTTCAGAGTCGTGTACCTGGGAAGCGCCCGTGTACAAGTCGCGGCGCTCGGTATCTCGCACGGTACGCCAACCCACATCGCCGAACAGCACTGCATACGTTGATCCAAGCCGTTCGGGCGCGGCGCTGTGATGCACCAACGTCCGGGAGTGCGAGACGCGGGCGGGCGCTGATCCCTCGTAGACAAGACCGAACTGATTGAAGATGCGGCGATCTTTTCTAGCGAGATCAACGTTCTGCTGGCGCGGCGCTGACGAGTGCGACTCACAGAATCGCGAGTCGCTGACCGAAGACACAAGAGAGAGCCGGTCACCGTGCGGGCCCCGCAACGGTTGTATCGGAACCCCGGCGTGAGCACGCGACCACGATCAGCGAGTCGGCACCCATTCGTCGAGCCGTGGCGGTGAAGACGTCAGGCGACGGGCGCGCGGTCTGACCGGGGCAAGAAGACACCTACCCTGGCGGTCGGCACTCCCCGACCGAAGCATGACAACAGAAGGAGCGATGATGAGTCGCTCGGACACGCGGACCGCAAGGCGGCGACGCTTCGTTCTCGTTCTCCTTTCGTGCCTTGCGGCGTCGGCTTCCATCTTCCCCTCCGCGGCATCGTCCGAAGCGCGTTCGACGCAGTCGATCACCTCGAACGCCGACCCGGTATCGGCTTCGCCCGCGCGGCCGGTGTCGTGGGTTCCGTTGTCGCCGACACTGAGCCCGACCGCGCGCGTCGGCGAGGCGATGGCGTTCGATCCGGCGATCGACAAGATGGTCCTCTTCGGCGGTACGGCGTCCCTCGAATATGTTGCAGATACGTGGACCTATGACGGGTCGACATGGTCGCAACAGTCGCCCGCGTCGAGTCCGCCGGCCCGTAGCGGTGCGTCGATGGCGTTCGACCCGACACTCGGGAAGATCGTGTTGTTCGGCGGTTTCATCAGCTCCAAGGACGTCGAGAACGTCACGTCGGGACCTTATGCGGATACCTGGACCTATGACGGCACGACGTGGACGCAACAATCGCCCGCGGCCAGCCCGCCCGCCCTGGCCGATGGCTCGATGGTGTTCGATCCTCGCACCGGAGACCTCATGCTGTTCGGTGGCGACGGGAACGGAGGTCTGTTCGGCGATACCTGGACCTACAACGGTGTGACGTGGGCGAAGCAGTCGCCGGCGACGAGCCCACCCGCCCGCGACAACGCGGCAATGGCCTACGACCCGACGAGCGGAAACGTCGTGCTGTTCGGCGGAGCCAGCGGTACTTACCGGGCCTGCAAGGCGGCGCAATTCGGCGACACGTGGACCTATGACGGCAGCACCTGGACGCAACAGTCACCGAGTATCAGCCCGCCGGCCCGCAATGGGGCGGTGATGGCCGACGACCCGGTGACCGGCGACCTCGTCCTGTTCGGCGGCAGCGCGGTGTTCTACACCGGGCCGGGTTGCAACGGCTTCGAGAACTTCAACGACACGTGGACGTACAACGGTTCCGCGTGGTCGCAGCTCGCGCCGTCGATCAGTCCAACGGTGCGGGGAAGCAGCGCGATGGCGTACGACGCGCGAACGAGGCAGCTGCTGCTCCTCGGGGGCACGACCCTCACCAACGGAGTCCGGCGCAACACCACCTGGGCCTTCCGGACGGTCGGCAGCGGCTATCGGTTCGTCGCCGCCGACGGTGGTGTGTTCACGTTCGCCGCGCCGTATCACGGCTCAACCGGCAACGTGCATCTCAACCAGCCGATCGTCGGCATGGCTGCCGATCCCGGCACCGGTGGCTACTGGCTCGTCGCCAAAGACGGCGGCATCTTCACGTTCGACGCCCCGTACTTCGGCTCCGCGGGCAACGCGCCACTCGCCCAACCCATCGTCGGTATCGCCGCCGCGCCCGACGGTCAGGGCTACTGGCTCGCCGGCGCCGACGGTTCGATCTTCAACTACGGCCCGAGCGCGCGCCGTGACGGCGCAAAGGCCGGTCCGCTGCATCTCAACCGGCCGATCGTCGGCATCAGCGCCGATCCGATAACTCATGGATACCGGCTCGTCGCATCCGACGGCGGCGTCTTCGCGTTCGGCGCGCCATACTTCGGCTCGACCGGCAACATTCACTTGAACCAGCCGATCGTCGGCATCGCTTCGGACCCCGCAACCGGCGGCTACTGGCTCGTCGCGCGCGACGGCGGTGTGTTCGCGTTCGACGCGCCGTTCTTCGGGTCGACCGGCAACATTCATCTCAACCAACCGATCGTCGGCATCTCCGCCGCGCCTGACGGCCGGGGCTACTGGCTCGTCGCCAAAGACGGTGGCATCTTCAGCTTCGGGCCCGGCGCCACCTTCCACGGCTCCACCGGCAACCTCCACCTCAACCAACCCATCGTCGGCATGACCGGCTCATAGCAGCCGCGCTCCGAGCACGGGATCGTTCAGATTGCGAACGCCTCCGAAATTCGACGGCAAATGCAACGAGAAGGACGCCGGCCGGCTTGGGACAGCCGCGTCACGCGATCGATGGTTCGCAGGCAGTGCCCGGAAGAGGAGTCGAACCTCTACGTCCCGCAAGGGACCGGCGGGTTTAAGCCGCCTGCGTCTGCCGTTCCGCCACCCGGGCCCGGGCTCGCGCCAACGCTAGGCGGCGGCCGACGCCGCCGACCCGGAGTCGGGTGACGAGACCGCGTCGAGCAGGGTGTGCCTCACCCGGGTCGCCGCCGGATCCTGGAGACGGTTCGCGATCACGATGCCCTCCACCATGTCGGCCAGCACGTCGGCAAACGCACGATCGCGCACCGCGACGGCGACCACCGGGCCGCCCGGGAGCCGGCGGATCGTGCGCGGGGCTCCGGGGCGGCGCGGTGGACATCTGAACGCCGGGACGACCAGCCCGGCCGCTCGCGCCGCGGCACCGAGCCGGCGCGCAGCGTGGGCAAAGCGGACAGTCGACGACGGATCCATCGCCTCCGATTCAACACCGCCCCTGAGACAACTCCCCCAGGTTGCGCGGGCCCTCGGATTCCGGTTGGCTTCTGGGGATGGCCGATCCTCCCGAGCGCCCCGAGGTCGTCGGCACGCGCCCTGATCTCGATCTCGTCGCGGAGGCCGAAGTGCTCGAGCGCCAGGGCGATCTCGTCCCGATGCCGCGCCGCGCGCTCGGCGCGGGCCGCGCGCTCGACGCTCGCCGCTCCGATGTGGACGCCTGGGGACGCAGTGAGCACCTGCGTGAGCTGACCCGGCGGCTCTACGACCCGATCTACAAGCATTACTTCCGCGTGGAGTGGGAGCATTTCGATCGACTGCCCCGAACCGGCGGTGCGCTCATCGTCGCCAATCACGCGGGCGCGATCCCGCCCGACGCACCGGCCATCATGCACGGCATCGAGAAGGAGCTCGGCCGCCGGGTCTACGGCCTCGCCGAGAACCTGTTCCGATCGGTGCCGGTCGTCGGCACCCTGTGGGCCCGCGGCGGCGGTGTCGCCGCGCATCCCGACAATGCGTACCGGCTCCTCCACGACGAAGGTCAGCTCGTGCTCGTGTTCCCGGAAGGGACAAAAGCGACGGGCAAGCGATTCACCGAGCGATACCAGCTCCACCGGTTCGGGCGGGGTGGCTTCGTGGAGATCGCGATGCGGGCCGGCGTGCCGGTGATCCCGATCGCGGTGGTCGGCGCGGAAGAAGCGATGCCGATCGTCTTCAAGAGCAGTCGTGTCGCCAAGCTGATGGGGCTCCCCTACTTCCCGGTGACGGCGAACATGCTGATGATGGGGCCGCTCGGCCTCGTCGGGTACCTGCCCGCGAAGTTCCGGTTGCGGGTGCTGCCTCCGGTGCACTTCGACGTCGCTCCCGACCAGGAGCGGTACTCGCGCAGCCGGGTGATGGACGAGTCCGAGCGCATCCGAGCCACCGTGCAAGAGGCCCTCTACGACATGCTGCGCACCCGCCGCAGCGTGTGGTTCGGGTAAACCCGTCGCATGCGCGTTCTGGTCACGGGGTTGAGCACGTATTGGGCCCGGGCCCGAGCGGCCCTTCAGAGCGGGCGAGTCTGATGCGCGTGCTCGTGACGGGGTTGAGCACGTATTGGGGTGGTCGGGTCGCCCAGGAGCTCGAGCAGCGACCGGACGTCGAGGTCGTGGTCGGGGTCGACACGCGCGATCCGCGGATCCCGCTCGAACGTACCGAGTTCGTGCGTACCGACTCCTCGTATTCGATCTTGGCCCGCATCGTTGCGGCCACGCAGGTCGACACCATCTTGCACACGCACCTGATCGTCGACTCGACACGCGCGAGCGGTCGCGCCCTCCACGAGATCAACGTGATCGGCACGATGAGTCTCCTCGCGGCAGCCGGCGCGTCGGGCAGCCCGGTCCGCAAGGTCGTGCTGAAGAGCTCCGGCCTCGTGTACGGCGCCGCCAAGACCGACCCGTACTTCTTCCGCGAAGAGATGGTGCGCACGAGCCCGCCCGCGACCAACGTCGAGCGATCGTTGCTCGAGGTGGAAGCATTCCTGCGCGACTTCGCCGACGACAGCCCGCACGTGAACGTCACCCTCCTGCGATTCACGAACGTGCTGGGCGACGATCTCGACACGCCGTTCGCCCTCGCGTTGCGCCGCCCGGTCGTGCCGGAGATCCTCGGCTTCGATCCGCGCGTGCAGTTCGTGCACGAAGACGATGTCGTCGGCGCGCTCATGTACGCGACCACCAATGACGTACCCGGCGTCTACAACGTCGCCGGCGACGGCAACATGCCGTGGAGTGAAGTGTGCGCCCTCGTACGCAAACCGCGCGTGCCGCTGTCGCCTTGGTTGACCAACCTCGCCGCCGAGCCGTTGCGTCTCCTGCGCCTCTGGGACCTCCCGCCCGAAGCGCTCCAACTCCTGCGCTTCGGCCGATCGCTCGACAACACGCGATATCAACAAGCCGGGTACCGCTACCAGTACACCAACGCGGGAACGGTCGAAGCGTTCGCGCGCGGCTTGCGCCTGGCGAAGACCATCGGCGACAAGCATCCGACCTACCGCTACGAACGCGAGGTCGAAGACTTCTTCCGGCACTCGCCGGCTGTGATCCGACGCGACTGAGAGACCAGATGGAACACGTGGTTGTCGAACGCCACGACCGTGTCGCGCTCGTCACGCTCGTTGACCGCGAGCGGCGAAACGCGATGACGGCGTTGATGGTGAGCGAGATCGTCGACACCTTCGACACACTCGAGGCCGACCCCGACGTCGGTGCGGTCGTGATCACCGGCGAGGCGCCCGCATTCTGCTCGGGCGCCGACGTCGCGGCCCTGGGCTCGCTCTCGGCCGAGCGCACCGAAGGCGAACGCCGCGCGGTGAGCTCCATCTACGAGGGGTTCCTGCGCGTGTTGCGCTCTGCGCTTCCGACGGTGGCCGCCGTCAACGGTCCGGCCGTGGGCGCGGGGCTGAATCTCGCGCTCGCGTGCCACGTGCGGCTCGCGGCCGAGTCCGCGCGCTTCGACACGCGGTTCTTGCGCATCGGCTTGCATCCCGGCGGCGGCCACGCGTGGATGCTCGACCGGGCGGTCGGTCCCCAGGCGGCGGCCGCGATGCTGCTGTTCGGCGCAAAGGTCGACGGGGCCCGCGCCGCGGAGATCGGCCTCGCGTGGGCGTGCCACCCAGACGCCGAGCTCATCGAGCGAGCCATCGCGTTCGCGGCCGGCGCGGCCGGGGTGCCCCGGGAGCTCAGCGCGCTGGCCGGGACGACGCTGCGCGAGGCCCCGTGGCAACCCGACTTCGACGCCGCCGTCGCGGTGGAGATCGCTCGCCAGTCGTGGTCACTCGGTCAGGGTTGGTTTCGTCCCCGATAGGGGACATAATCCGTTGCATACCCGTACGGGTCCGTACGGGTCGTACGGGTGAATCCGGCCATGAGTGAGGCGGGTGGCCATGGAGAAGCTTCGGTGCCCGACGTGCCTGACGATGCTCGACGGCGGGGAGCAGCGCTGCCCGGCCTGCCACTCCCGGCTGCGCAAGCGCGGGCAACCGATCGTCCTGGGCGAAGCCTCCCGCATCACCTCCCGTCCGCTGTTCCCGTTCGAGCGCGCGATGCGTGCACGCGTCGAAGCTTCGAGCGAGCCGGACCATCCGTGGCATCGTCCGCACATCTCGCCGGCGACCGGGCCGTCCCGGCCGCAGCCGCTCGCGCCCGCCCCAGAATCCGAGCCGCTCGAAGCCCTGCTCGCGTTCGAAGCGAACATCCCGGCGGAACCGGCGAGAGATCCCGACGCCTACCGGCCCGCGGTGATCGATCTCACTGCCGGCATCGACCTCACCGCGGAGCCTGCGCCCGACCGGCCGCCGGTCGCGACTCCGGACATCCACGAGATCTTCGAGGCCCTGCATCGCAAGGCGCGCGCCCAGGCCGACGAGCCCGCGCCGGAACTTCACGACGCGTTGTCGGTGTCACCGGCGACGACGCGCGCGACGCGACGCACGGCCGAACGCGGCCCACGACGTTGGAGGCCGGCGCGCCGGCTGCGATCCGGACCCGACGACTCGTGACGTTCGCACGATGCTTTCCCCCCGACCCCAGGAGCGCGGGTTTGTACCCATTAGACCTATTGACCGAATGTGTACACCTTCAGCTAGAATTCGTACCTAGCTCCAACGGGAGGTAGCGGGACTCAGGGAAGAGGAGCGCCCGGCTGTGGAGACGTTGCGCTGCCCGACGTGCCTGACCCTGCTGCTCGACGGCGGGGAGAAACGGTGCCCGGCTTGTCACTCGCGCCTGCGTAAGCGGAGCGCGCCGATCGTGCTCGGCGAGAGCAGCCGCGTCACGAATCGACCATTGCTCCCGTTCGAGCGCGAACTGCGCGCGCGGGCCGACGCGTCGAGCGCGACCGACGCACGCTGGCGACGACCGGTCATCTCCGAATCGGGGGTCGCGAACGGCGCGCCCCCGTCGGCGTCGACGCCGACCGAGACACCGTCGAAGCCCGAACCCGCACCGAAGGATCGCCGGCCGCGCCGCGCCGCGAAGATCAGCCGCCGCGACCACAACACACCGGCGCCCGACGTTGCGGAAGAAGACGTCGAGGCTGCAAGCGCGTCCGCGACCACGGCCTCGCCTCCGGCTCCGCCGGTGATCGATCTGACGTCCGAGCTGAAGCCGACTTCGAGCGCAGCCGAAGGTCGTTGGGAGCGCCTGTACTCGGAGGCCGCGTCCCCCACCGAAGTCGAGCGCGCGACCGAGGCCGAACCCGCCGAGCCCGCGACCGAAGCGGCGCCGCACGCGCTCAACGGCCGCAAGCGATTCCGCGCCACGCGACTCACGAGCCGCCGCGAGAACGAGACACTCACCGACGCCGAAGAAGACGTCGACACCGAAGTCGCAGCCGAAACCGAGCCGGCGCTCGAGATCGACCCGGCCGCGTCGCAACCCGAAGTTCCCGTCGCGATTGCCGAACCCGCGGTCGAGCCGATCGCCGCGTTCACGGAGCCCGAACCCGCGCTCGACGACTCCGAGATCGTCACCGACGTCGAGACCGAAGCTCGAAGTGCCGAGCGCGTGGCAGAGCCGCAGGCCGTTGCCGAGGCGACGGAGCGCGCGGCCGAGCCGCAGCAGCACACCAACGGCCGGAAGCGGTTCCGCGCCACGCGACTCACGAGTCGCCGCGAGAAGGACATCCTCGGTGTGCGCACCGCGGCCGCGACCGACGTCGAGTTCGAACCGGCGCCCGAAGTCGACGACGCGGTAGCGGCAGCTGAACCCGCGCCGAGCGCCGTGGTCGAACCGGAAGTCGAAGCCGGTCCGAGCTCCGAGCCGTTCGACTGGGCCACCGACCCCCTCCTCCAGACCGAGATCGATCCGTCACCCGTCGTGTCGTACGGCCGCTGGCGCTTCAAGTCGACGAAGCCGGCTCCGGGCGACACCGACACGGCATTCGAGCCGGTCGACGCCGAGCAAGCGCCGGCCGCCAGCGCGCCGTCCGACGTCGAGGCCGCGAGCGAGCCGACTGCAGATGGCGAACCGACGTCGAGCACTCCGTCCGGCCGTTGGCGCTTCCGTGCGACGAAGACCGCGCGTGTCGACGCGACTCTCTCGCCCGCTCGGGCCCGAGCCGAAGCCGAAGCCGAAGCCGAAGCCGAAGCCGCCAAGGTCGCGGAACCGGCCGCCGATCCCGAACCGTTCGAAGTCGTAGCCGAGACGAACGCGGTCGTCGAACCGGAACCGATCACGGAACCCGAACCGATCGAAGTCGCCACGGAGACGGCCGCGGTTGTCGAACCGGAACCGATCGAGCTCGCAACCGAGACACCCGAACCGATCACCGAACCCGAACCGATCGAAGTCGCCACGGAGACGGCCGCGGTTGTCGAACCGGAACCGATCGAGCTCGCAACCGAGACGGCCGAACCGATCACCGAACCCGAACCCGCACAACCAACCGTCGCGGTCATCGAACCCGAACCGATCGAACTCGCAACCGAGACGGCCGCGGTCGTCGAACCCGAACCGATCACCGAACCCACACAACCGACCGTCGCGGTCATCGAACCCGAACCGATCGAACTCGCAACCGAGACGGCCGCGGTCGTCGAACCCGAACCGATCACCGAAC
>Ga0265338_10000135_pt1 | contig 135743 bp, 115 predicted proteins | sample 42126metaG_FD_193579 | JGI IMG/M metagenome (GOLD analysis project Ga0265338, IMG submission 193579) | Rhizosphere microbial communities from Carex aquatilis grown in University of Washington, Seatle, WA, United States - 4-21-26 metaG | ecosystem: Host-associated > Plants > Roots >...
TGGGGCCGGCCGTGTTGGTGCTGATGGGCTGCCAATCCGGGGTCACCAGGTTGGTCGTGGCTTCCACCCAATACGTGTAATTGGGGATGCCCGCAAAGTTGATGGTCACAAATCCATTCCCATCCACCGATTGACCCAGGATGTTCGCTGTTTGGTTATTGGAGGGAGCGGCGACGGTCACAGCGATGGCGCCATTGGCGGTGCCACCATGGCCATCGGACACCGTGTAATCAATCTCATCGGTGACGTTGTTCGGATTGCTGTAGTAGATATAATTGGCATCGGAAGTGACTGTCGCACCATTGGTGCTGCTAACACCGCCGGCGAAGGTGACCGTGTCTCCATCGGGATCACTCCAGTTCGGGGCCAGGCTGCTGATCGCAATCTTCAGATTGAATCCGGCGTTGCGCGAAGCAGCGGCAGGCGCGACCACCGGCGGATGATTGCCCGATTGTGGTATCCAGCCGGAGAACCAGTTGGACACGCTCAAAGCAGCGACCATGCGCGGATCAGCGGCACTGGGCACTGGCTGGACGTTGGAGTAGAACGCCGGTGTGGTGCCCGTGATATTGGTGTTCCCGAACTGCCAGAACACGTAGATATTGGTGAGCGACGTTGGCGGATTCACATAGGCATTCGTATCAATCTTGCAGTATTCCCAGGTATCAAGTCCACCCGCTGTGCCGTTGGCCCCGGCCAGTGTGATGTTGGTAAGGCCGGCGTCCGCTTCCAACGTGCAATACACAAAGGAGAACCCGTAGGCGGAGAAGGTTGTGTTATTCGGATTTATCCATGGTGTAATCGTACTGAGAGCGCCAGACGTGGCCGTGCGTGCGGCGGTCAGGTTATAGGAACCTGAAAGCGAATTGGTGATAGTGTGGATCACACAATTGGTGAAAAAGCCTGTGCCTACGCCCCAGATGTAATCGAAGTTACCCACAATCTTACAGTTGATGAAGTACCCCTGAGAGGTGGCGGCATTGATCAACACCGTGTCCTGACGGCTGACGAGGTCGCAGTTATCCACCGTGCAGCGGAAGCCGGCATTATAGACCAGCAGCGCTTCGGCCTGGGAACCACCCTGCGGCGTACTGTTGAAGATGGTCAGGTTGTTGAACTTGATGTCCGCTCCATTCACTTTGAACGCCGAGCGCGGGGCTGTCCCGGTGTTGATATTATCACAGTTTGGATAACCGATCTGTGTTCCCGTGCGGCTCTGGCCACGGAACGTGATATTGCTCTTGCCCGAGATGTTCACGAGTTCCGTGTAGATACCGTTGCGGACACTGACCAGGACCAGGTTGTTGTTCCCAAGCGGTATCGAATCCACCGCGCCCTGCACGGTATCAAAGTCACCGCTGTTATCGGTGGCGATGACGAGGTTGGTCGCATTTACCGGACCACCGATCTTGGTGGAGAATTTCCAGGCGTTGGTATCCGTGACACCTACGAAGTAAGCACCAGTAATGCCGTCTCTCACCACGCCGTTATCCATCAGCACATAATAAGTCTGGTTGGAAGTGAGCACACCCGAGTGCGGATAGATCGCCGCCGAGCTGCCTGTGGTGATGACCGGGTAATACCGGACGAGTTGCGCGGCATCGCCAGGGAACGGGCTGCGCAACTGGATATTGTTCGTGATCAGGATGCCAGCACTGATGACAACCGTGTTGGAACCCATATCAATCGTATCCACCGGCGTGGAGCTATTAGTGACATTGAAGATGCGCACCCGGCCGGAGTTGACGACGGAAACCGGATCGTTAAAGTTGATGAACAACGGCGTGTCATAGCAAATATTGGTAGCCCCATTGGACGGGCCAAACGCAGTTGAGGTGAGATTGGTCGAAAGCACAGTCAATTTGGCAATGGCGCTGGTCGCGAGCCCGATTTGATTGCTGGCCACCAACGTGTAATTCCCGATGTTCGATCCCCGCGCATTGGGAATCGTCAGCGTCGTGGTCGTCTGGCCAACGATCGGGAGACCATTCTTGCACCATTGTAGCGCCGGGAAAGGCACGCCCGAGGCGTTGCCGGTGAACACTGCGGTATCGCCCTCGTTGACGGTAATATTGGTAGGATCCAACGTGATGAAAGGCGGCACTACTACATTCAACAGGGCGCTATTCGTTGCGCTACCAGCTCTGTTCGTCGCAATCACGGACACCGCCATATTATCCATGCTGAATTGAACATTATTAAAGGTCACTGACAAACCAGTTGCACCCGACACGCCCGTGCCATTGGTATACCATTGAAGACCCGGGAAAGGATTGGCGATATCCACGTGGGTGGTAAAGGTGACATTGTTGTTGAGAATAACGACCATATTAGTCGGCCCAGTAATGTGCGGAGGCACATCGCCGACAATAACCTGGGTGATGCGGCTGCTCACCGCATTATAGAAGTTGGATACAACCACATTGTAATACCCCGAATCCGTTTCTTGCGCATTGGTGATTGACAACGTTGCATTGGTCTGACCGGTCAGGCCCACCGGGGGGTTGTTGGGGCTGCTGCCGTGATAGAACCATTGGTAGAACAATGGCGCCTGGCCGGTGGCTGTCACATTAAGCGTCAGGGTGTTGCTGACTGAAAGAATCGTGTCCACCGGCTGGGCGGTGATGGCCACTTGCGGAATGATGGCGAGCTTGATCTGGCCGGGCGTGCTTTCATCCAGGGTGGCCGAGCCGTTCAAAAGACCGTTGACCACGACCGTGGGATTGAACGAGCCTGACTTCGTGCCCGTGTAGGTGATCAGAACATTCGTGGTGACTTCCAGGGGCGTTCCCAAAATGGTGATAGCAATCGAGGCATTGGATTGGATAGTCAGGTTGCCTTGAACGATTAGCAAATCACCGGCGGCATTGTTGGTCACTTCGAAAGATGCTGTGGAACCGCTCTCCATCGTCAGATTGGTGGCCAGGGTCAAAGTACCGATGCTGTTACCGGGTGAAACGGTGCCGCCACTCTTAATGCTCACGGGGCCGCCAATGACGCCATTGCCGCCCAAAGTGGCAAAGACAGATATCCGGCCTGCATCCCAGACGGTATTGTTACAGCCATTGGTGCCATTGATGGAAAGTACGCCGCCATTAATTATCGTTTCACCGTTATAATTGTTGCTCGCCGAAAGGATGAGTGTTCCGTTGCCATTTTTGGTCAGGCCACCCAAATCGCCGAGAACATCACCAGAGCCGACTATTGCGCCGGATTGGTTGACGGTCGTTCCGCCAACGATATCAAAGATGGGGCCGATACCGCGGGTGGTCACGGCGCGGGAACTGTTGGTGGTTGGACCGGTGTAATGCAATGTGCCACCGTTCATGTCCAGCGGACCAGCAGCCAGTTGTCCCAGATCAGCGACTTCAACCGTGCCGCCATTCAAGAAGTTCGTGCCGGTCATGCTGTTGACGCCATTGATGATGAGTTTGCCAGTGCCATCCTTGGTCAAGGACGTAGCCGAGGTATTATCTGCCAAAGTGGAACTGACGGTCAGGTCGGCTGAGGCATTCTGATGGACAATGAGATCAGAGCCAGGAGCGCCCAGGAGCGAGCCGCCGGTGAAGGCAGTTGCACCACTGCCGGTGACGAGTAAGCCGCCGGAGGAAAGTGTCAGCGAGCCATTGAGCGTTACCGTACTGGCCGCCGTGAGCCTTAAGGTATTGATGACCGTCAAATCCGGTACATTGGGCGAAGGATTGCCGGCCAAACTCACGTTGTTGGCTGCTACCCAGGTCGTGGGATCAACGCTGGTCGTGTAACTTCCAGCTCCCAGAGGGGCCCAGATCGTCGTGCCGGTCGTCCAATCGGTCAGGTTATAAGTATGCCAACCACCGATGATGCCGTTCACACTGGGAGAAGTAGCTGAGCCGATCGAAGTCGGGCCAGTGGGTTTGATGAGGTTGAAGGTAGCACCCGCTTTACGCGTAAGATTGCCGAAGGTGATCGTGCCACCGCCGGAACCGGCATTCGTGAAATAAAGCGAGCTGGCACCTGAATTAAAAAATGTACCGCCCGTGCCGGGGTTTTGGGCGTTAGGACTGAGTGCTGCACTGGAATTGCTGAAGACCAATGAACCACCCTGGAAGGTCAGCGGTGAATTCGCCTTAAGTTTAACGGACGCATTAGCCGAAAACGCGTAGTCAAAAATCAACGCGCCGGCGTTCGCCGTGACGATATAACCATCCGTTCCCGATGAGTTGGGACGGGTGGCGATGATCACCGTGCCCGGAGTGGATTTTGCGATGGTGTTGAACACGCCGAAGCCGTGGCGCGTCAGCCATATCTGGCCACTGCGCGCATCCGTGTTGGTCACCGCATACGTTCCCGATAATCCACCACCACCGTTCGTGATCATGGCATTATTTGCCAGCACCGCCGTGCTCGCCGTGATCCAGGCGCCGGAATTGACAAACACATTGCTGTTGCCCGGATTATGCCCATTCAGCACCAGCGTTGCCGTCCCAAACACACCACTTCCGACGCCGCCGGAAGTGGCGATAAAGGTGCCATTGGAGTTGATGAGCAAATTACCCGGGATGTACAACCGTCCAGCCGTACCGCCGACCTGCAACGCGCCGTTGTTGATGATGGTATCGCCGGCGTAGGTGTTGTTGGCACCCTGGTTAAGGAACAAACCGCCGGGACCCTCTTTGGTAAATCCATTGCCCGTCATGATGGAACCAATCTGGGGAACGGTGCCCGCGGCAGTCGTGATGGTCCTGCCCGCGAAATTGAGCGGACTGCCGGTGATCGTATAGTTGCCGCTGCTGGCCGGATTGACCGTGATATTGGAAACCGTCACGCCGGCCGTTTCAGAGATGGTGATCGTTCCGGCAGCGCCGTTATTATTGCCGATGATCGCGTTGAAACCGGGTATCCAGTTATTATCAGAAGAGAAAGTCGACCACGCCGCGTTGGTAGAGGCCCAGTTACCACTACCATCCACCGGCACCAGCGCGTTCGTGCCGCTGGAATCCCATACCAACGAACTGCCCAACCCAAGACCGCTCAAGGTCACCGTGGTGGGGGCGGCGTTGGTGTTGAAGAACATGAAACCGAATTCATCAAAGTTGGTCTGGCCACCTAACACCGGAATGACCGGGTTGGTGAATACACGAACAGCGACTCCACCGGGGCCATTCACGGCCAGGCCGGCCGCTGCTAACGTGGAACTGCTGGTACCCTCACTGATGCCCGTGTCGCCACTGTTCATGACCAACAGGATTTGATTGGTGTAAGTCAGACCATCGGTAGGCGTGCCGGCGGCTGCGGTACCCTGGCCTAATTTATTGGCACTGGCGGGAAGGATGACGAACAAGTTCGCATTCCCGACTTGATGGTCGTAGGTCTCGATGATCGGCTGCGCCGGGATACCGTTCCATAGACCAAAGTAACCGACATCGTCCGAAAGACTGGCGGTGCCGATGGAACTAAACACGCCCCAACCCATCGTGCGCTGGGTGACGCCGCCCCAACCCTGGGCCACCGAAACATTGAACGTCACATAGCGCCGGGAGCTGGCGGCCGCGAGGTTGATGGGCGTAAAGCTTTTGGTCACGAAGAACAACTGCGTTTGCCCGGGAATGGTAAAAGTGACCGGGCTGCCCGAAAGGGCGTCGCCGCCGGTGGCGACGTTGGCCGCCACCAGATTGCCGCTGGTATCGTAAGAACTCCATTGCATCTGACCGAAGGTGGTACTCGCCATACCCACTGCCGACAGCATTGTTGCGAGGAAAATCCGAGACTTATAAGACACGTTGTTCATAGGTTTTGATGCACACTCTCCCAGCCGATTGCGAGACTGAGATCGCTCCGGCCTAAATGAGGTGATGGCGCATCATCCTTGAAGGCTGTGGTTTTGCCTAGCCTCACAAATGTATGGATTGTCAGTTTTCGCTTTCTTTAGGCTCGGTCCCCGCAAACGATGGGTTAATTGCTGAATTATGAAATTTATCGAAGGAATCATCGCTATTCCGGTCGTTTTGCTCGCTGTCTCAAGTTGTAAGAGTGCCGAAATTTCAATGTCCACCAACCGCATTTTCACTTCGCAAATCACAGAATCCTGGGGATGGATGGTTGCCCACGAGCGGGATGTCGCCGGGATTGAAATCAACGATTCCGAGCTACAGGCGTTCTTGAAAGGCGTGGAATCCGCTCTCAAAGATGGGCCGCCGCCCTTCCCCCTGGACCAAATTTTTACGGATACGCAGACACTCGCCGGGATTCGCCGTAAAAAAATCGTTCTCGCCGAAACCGAAAAAAACTCCACGCAAGCCGACGCCTTCTTTGCCGGCTTGCAGATTGATACCAATATCGTCCGATTGCCTGATGGGTTGTGTTACCAGGTCATCCAGCCCGGCAAGGGCGCTTTTCCTAAATCACAGCAAACCGTCAACGTGCATTTCACCGGCCGTTCGATCGACACCACTGAATTTATACAGATTGGCCCATCAGACCTCATTCTGGTCACCAATCATTTGAACCGTGGATTGTTCGAAGGCATCCAAAAGATCAACGCCGGTGGCCGCATCAAAATTTTTGTCCCTCCGGCGCTGGCTAAAGAGGATTGGGAAAAGATGGGCACACCACCCGGCTCAGCGATGGTTTTTGACGTGGAACTTTTCAGCATCAAAGATACCGCGCCTCAGGATTTGACCGACGCGCTTACGCCCCCCGCGCCCGAACCCCCTCCCGCCCCTCTATCCGGAAATTTCAGCGACGCGCAGATCATCGAAGAGTGGGGTTGGAACATCGCGCAACAAGTTCGCGTCGCAAAATTTGAACTCTCCAGGGATGAAACCGTCGCATTTCTACAAGGCCTTTCCGCTGGTATCCAAAATCAACCACCGCCACAGGATCTGGAAAAAATCCAACCACTAGTCGAAGCGTTCGTCGCTGACCGCTTACAGCGGGCTCAACTCAAGTTCAAACAAAATCAACTCGCGCAGAATGACGCTTTCTTCGCCGGATTGAAAAAAGAGACCAACGTCGTCTTTTTGCCGGACGGCCTGGCCTATCAAATCCTTCAGCCCGGTAACGGACCGTTTCCGAAAACAAATCAGGTTGCAAAGGTCAATTACACCGGACACCTCATCGGCGGAAAAATCTTTGATGCAACCGACGCGTCGCTCGGCCCGCTGGATATCGACCCAAACGGGGTGATAGCCGGTTGGCGTGAAGGTATCCAAAAAATAAACCGCGGCGGGAAAATCCGGCTCTATATCCCTCCTGAGCTCGGCTACAACGACACCGACACATCCGGCATTCCACCTTATTCAACCCTGATATTTGATATTGAACTATTGGAGCTAAACGATCCACAACCGCATTAAAACGCGTTTAATTCGCAGTGCCAGGCTGGCTGGGCACGTTAGTGAGTTGATCAGCAGTCGTAAGGATATCGCGGATCTCCTGCCGTTGGGTTGGCAGCAGGTCGCTGGTTGCGTCAAAATAATGTCGCGCTACGGTCGGATTTTCCAGCACCCAACTGCGCAGAACTTCGCCCAGCACTTCCGAACGCAGATTTTTATCCGTGATGCTTTCCGCCCAGCCGATCGCCACCTCGGGTTTGAGTTCGTTCATGCGCGCGACCGAGGCCACACCTTCGTCCATGTCCGCGCCCTTGTCGCTGGCGTTCATCCATTGAGAAGCGGCGATCGGGTCGACCCGCACCCAGCTTTGCAATGCCTGGCCGAGCATCGCCCCCCGTTCCCCGCCTGCGGGTAGTTGCGCAATGAAATGCGTAAGCGCCACCGGGTCTGCCGCCGACCATCCGCCAACAATTCCATGCAAGGCCTCACTGCGAGTGTCGGGATCAGATATCGCGAGAGCTGCTTGCGCCGCCGGTTCCGGCTGAAGCGCAGACCATTTCGAATAAGCTTCAGCGAGCAAAAACGAACGTTGGCCGGCATTCGCATTGCCGGCAAAGCGCGCGGCGGCTTCAAAATTTCCTGCTTCGCAAAAAGTGTCTATCAGTGAGTTACCAAAACCGATGGCATTATCCGGATCCTTGTCAGCGGCCAGGCCCGCCACTCGGATGGCGGCATCAGGATTGGCCACTGCCCCGGCAAACACTGAGGCCATTGCCGCTTCGCGCGCATTATCATCAGCCAGATTCAAAGCCCAATCCGCCGCTTTATCGGGCGCGGTACCTGCCCAACCGCGTAAAACCGCTTGTGTAAATAAATCGCGCGTCTTCAGATTTCCTTCAGCCTGCGCAAGAAACAGGGCGCGTTGCGAGTCCGTCGCGGCGAGTTTTTCAAGCATGGTCGCAAGCGCGGTCACACGGGCGGGCGTTCGCAACTGGCCCGACAACTGTTGCCAATCACTCTCCTGCCAACCGGCCAGCACGGAAGGCCTCTTGTTTTCTTCCTTGCCCGACGTCACCTCATGTACAGGGGATTTTTCAGGTGCCGCTGCGACGGTGTTCGCAGGCGGCGAAATTGTTTGGAAAATTGTTCTCGGGACTGAATAGCGTCCGGCCAAAAACATCACTGCTCCAAAGATTGCCGTGAAAAAAATCAGCGCGATGGCTCGATACGGTCTCTGGGACATAAACTCTTTGGGACGAAGGCCGTGGAAGCCCATGAGGACCTCCACGGCCCTTGTTGTTGTGCTGTGTGGGAAGATTATTGCTGCATCGTGCAGCTTGTGAGTGTGCAGTTATTAAGAACGTCCTTGTTCTTATTGCTGTAGCTGTGACAGCGGGTGAGATGCACGCTGCCGGTGTTGCCGTTCTGCGTGAATCCACAGCCGGTCGTGCCGCTGTTATTGTGAGAGATGCAATCGGTATAGGTGTGCGCGTTATGGTCGCCGGAGGCACCCATCTTGAAACCGTTGCCATTGCCGGCAGAGAGCGAGCCGTTGTTGTAGGCCTGGCAACTCGTCACCGTCACTGCCGCACCGGCCTGCCAGAAATCGTAGCCGTCATCCGAGTTTTGATGCGCATCGCAATTCTTCAAAACATTGCCCGTTCCAGATCCGAACTTGACGTCAATGCCGTCAGCATTCTGCCCTTGCGTGGCTGGATCTGCGTTATTCACGCCCTGACAATACTGAATCGTATTATTCTTGGCACTGGATCCCTGGATCTGGATGCCTGTATCGGTGTTGCCGGTCGCGATACAGGAATTGATCACGCAGCCGGAGACATTGTAGAGGTAAATCCCCGGATGGTGCACGCCCGTCACGGTCAGGCTGTTGAGGCGCACGTTATTGCCGGGAACGAAGCCGTTGCCCGCGCCGTTGAAGTTGAACGTTGCCGGACCGGTCACCGTGACCCCGGCGGGGACGTTGCATTGCCGGCTCACGCTATACGTACCGGAGACGTTGACCGTCTGGCCGGATTTGGCGGCTTGAATGGTGTCGATGATGTCCGCACGCGAAACAGCCGTGGCCAGCAAAATGCCGGATAGAGTTAAACCGATGTTTTTTTTGTTCATTTAGTTTTTGTTGTGTTGTGTGGTTTGGTTTCTTGCCCTGCGTTCGAACGACAGGACAAAAATGGGCGAAGAACATGTTCTTCTAGATTTCGGGCGGCCTTCATGGCAAAAAAATTCCTCTTTGGTCGATTGCGCGCTAATGGGAACGATAAGTATTATTCCGGCTTTGCGAATTTTGCCAAGCCTCACAAGTGTATGGTTTTTCAATTCCAGTGGATAAGCGCACTGGAGTTGAAAACTTGTTTACGAAGATGGACGAGGCGAAAACTAAGAAGCCCTGGTTGAGCGGAATTTCAACGCGGCCTCCGTGCGCGAGCGTACATGCAGCTTATCGTAAACGTGCCGCAGGTGCCAGCGCACGGTCCCATCCGTGAGCCCGAGGCGATCAGCGATGGTTTTGTTGGGATGCCCTTCCGCCAATAATTCCAAAATTTCCCGTTCGCGCGGTGAGAGATCTTCCACCTCAGCGGCTGTGGTCAGGGGTTCCTGGAATGAAACGATGACCTTGCGCGCGATCTCCCGCGACATCGGCGCGCCACCCGAGCGGACCTCGCGGATGGCCGCTAGCAATTCCTCTGGCGGACAGCGTTTCAACAGATAACCGCACGCGCCGGCACGCAAGGCCTTGAAGATGCGCTCCGTATCCTCATAGACCGTGACCATGATGATCTGGATGGCCGGCAACAACAGTTTGAGCTGGGCCGTGCATTCAATGCCAGACATGCTCGGCAGTTGGATATCCATGAGCACAATATCGGGAGCGTGTTTGGGGATCAGCCGCAGCGCTTCCTCGGCCGAGGCGCAAGCGCACACGCACGACAGCTCCTGATCCATCTGCACAAACTCGGCGAGGCTCTCGCGGATGATGTTGTTGTCTTCAACTATGGCTATGGTGGTCATGATTGTTGTGGGCGTAGGGCACAAAGAATTTCAACGTGAGACCGCTGCCTGACTCGCTCCCCATCTCAAAACGTCCCCCCAGTTTTTCGATGCGGTGCCGCATATTGTTTACTCCGCTCATTTCTTCGGTGCGTTGTTCGGTTGGCGGCAATCCCCGCCCGTTATCAGAAATGATAAATGACAACTCCTCGTTTTCCTGGTGGATCGTCAACCGCACTTCAGTGGCATGTGAATGACGCACGATGTTGGTGAGCGCTTCTTTGAAGGCGAGGAATAGCTGATGGCGTTTCCGAGAATCCACGACATGGTTCACGGATATCGGAGTTCCTTCGAGCCGCCAATGGATGTTGGCCAGGCCTAAAAACCGGTCCGCATACAGGCAAAAATAACTGATAAGCGATTCCAAGGAGTCATGCGCAGGATTCATCGCCCAGACGATCTCATCCAATGCGGTGATCATCCGGCGCGATTTGTCACCCAGTTGATCCAGATGCTCGAGGCGCGTTTCGCCATTATGCGATTTGGCGCGCGCGGCGAGCATGCTGATCTCGGTGATGTCCGACCCGAGCTGATCATGCAGGTCCTGGGCGATGCGCGCACGCTCCTGCTCCAAGGCGCGCTCCTGTTCAGCGCGCTGGCGTTCCCGCACCTGCGCTTCCAATGCGGCGCTACGTTGCTCTACTTTTCGATGCAATTGCGTTATCCAGAGGATGGCGACCATCAAGATGAAGACCAGCACACCCACGACAAACAGCAGTTTGGGCAGCGTCCACCAGGAAGGCCGCGACAATATATTGATATCGGAGGGCGAAGTGAGGAGCAGGTCCACGGCGGCCACATCCTCTCCCAATGCCTTGTAGCCGCCCTGCGCGCAATAGACACCCGTCAATTCCAGCTTGCTGCCGATCTGCAGCGGCGGCAGGGATTTTTCATCCACGATGAGCCGTGCCAAAAATCTCCATGAGCCAGCCTGCATCTCCATCACCAGATTGGTCGGGGTCTGCCGGATGCTCGCCAGCATCGCGTCCACCGTGACCCTTGTGGAATCCAGGCTGGGCCGGATGAGATCGTCCGCGGAAATTCTTTTTGGCGGCGGCAGTTCGGCGTGACCGGTCTTGCGCACGACGGCGGCACGTAACTGGGGCGCCGAAGCGGTCAGCACTTCCGGAAAGCCAACGACCTCCACGAGATCCCCGGGCTGGAGGGTGCTCACCTGTTTGGTCGCGAACCGCAAGCCGTCAGAGCCGTCCATCATAAAATGATCCAGCCCACGAATGAAGATGATTTGCCCCTTTACTTTGATCGGACGGAACGGATCGTAATCCACATCCGATTGCACCAGCGTCGCCACTTTCCGGGTGGGGATGGCAAACAGATCGGGCGGTGCGGGTTGATCCACGAAGATTTCCGCATCATGCATCCTTATCTGGCCGGATTTCACCCGGGCCGAATCCGTGCGGTCCACGATCACTTTGCCCCGGATGCGGATGACACAATTGTCGTATTGCTCCATCGGCCCGGGAGTGATTCCATCCCGACGCAGTTCAATCCTAAGCACACCGCCGCGCGTCCGGAAATCCACCCGCGACCAGCCATTCTTTCGATTGAGGATGTTTTCGATGATCCCGCGTATTTCGACCACTTTCGAATCCAAACTGCCGTTCATCAATTGGTCCCAGCCCGGCTGGATGGGTTGTTCGGGGTCATCGGCCAACGTCCGAAAATTCACCGTGAACAGCAGCGGGAGCAGGAGCAACCCCAAGGCAGAAAACCGCCAAAACGATGGCCGGAAAAGGGGTTGCATGCGACCAGTATAATCGCCGTGTCAACCCTTTCAAACCCCTATGACCAGAATTTATCCTTGTGCTTAATGCAAAATACGTAAACAAAAGTGCAGAAAACGATGTAGCATCTCAGGATACACATTGCTACTGTTGTGTCTATTGCACCTGAATTATGAATAAAACTGCCCGGCACTATCTGCCTTTGAGTAAATTTTCGTTCGGCATGGGGGATCGCTTCGCCCATCAGGGTAAAGCCCAGCTCCAGGCCTGTATCCTCGCCACCAATCTCGGCGCGGAATTTATTCCCGTTTGGAATAAATCCAATCGTGAACACACGTTCATCGGCACCGAGCCCTCGAGCCTGCGCGCCGAAGCCGAAGCCGCCGTCAAGGCGCTCGGCTGGAAGAAGCCGTATCATGTCGACGCCGATCATATCCGCCTGGAAACCGTTGACCGCTTCATCGCGCCGTCGGACTTCTTCACGATTGATGTGGCCGATTCCATCGGTAAACCCGCTGACCCCGCCAGCGTCAAGGCGTTCCTCGACCGCCATCCGGAACTCATCGGGAAAATTGTCATCCCGCATATCGACCAGCCCTTCAATACCACGCGCGAATACGTGGAACGCATCGCCAACAAGTTCCTCCTCGCCGTTCAGGATGCCGGAAAGATTTATCTGCACATCGCCAAGGCCAAGGGCGAAGCCAACTTCATCACGGAAGTTTCCATGGACGAAACCGACAGCCCGCAAACGCCGCCGGAACTGTTGATCATCCTCGCCGCGCTGGCCGACGAAAACATTCCTATCCAGACCATCGCGCCGAAGTTCACTGGCCGTTTCAACAAAGGTGTGGATTATGTCGGCGACATCAAACAATTTGAAAAAGAATTCAATGACGACCTCGCCGTCATCGCGTTTGCCATCCAGAAATATGGCTTGCCGCCTTCGCTGAAACTGAGTGTCCATTCCGGCAGCGATAAATTTTCCATCTATGAACCGATGCGCCGGGCGTTGAAAAAGTTTGGCGCCGGCATCCATATCAAGACGGCCGGGACGACCTGGCTTGAGGAACTCATCGGCCTGGCGGAAGCCGGCGGTGATGGCCTGGAGATCGCCAAGGAAATCTATGCCTATGCGATGGACCATGTGGATGAACTGTGCGGGCCATATGCTTCAGTCATCGACATCCATAAGGACAAACTCCCGTCCGTGAAGACTGTCAACGGCTGGAGCTCACATCAATTCGTTTCCGCCCTGCGGCATGACCAGAAGAACAAGGATTACAATCCCAGCTTCCGCCAATTGCTGCATGTCGGCTTCAAGATCGCCGCCAAAAAAGGCGACCGTTACCTGAACGCCTTGAAGAAACACGAGGCCATCATCGCCAAAAACGTCACGGAAAATCTCTTTGACCGGCACATGAAACCTCTGTTACTTGGAAAGTAATCATGTCCTTTATTCACGAAGATTTTCTGCTGGGCACGAAGACTGCCCGCAACCTGTACCACAAATACGCCGAGGCGGAGCCGATCTTCGATTATCACTGCCACATCCCGCCCAATGACATCGCCAACAACCGGCAGTTCAGGAATCTCTTCGAGATCTGGCTGGAAGGCGACCATTACAAATGGCGCGCCATGCGCAGTAACGGTGTCGCGGAAAAATTCTGCACCGGCGACGCCTCGCCGCACGATAAATTCCTCGCCTGGGCCAAAACCGTCCCGCACACGCTCCGCAATCCGCTGTATCACTGGACGCATATCGAACTGAAGCGGTATTTTGGTATCACCGATTTGCTGGATGAAAAATCCGCGGAAAAGATCTGGAAGACGGCGAACGAAAAACTCGCCACCGCCGAACTTACCACCCAGGGCATCCTGAAAAAATTCAAGGTCAAAGTCGTCTGCACCACCGATGACCCCACCGACGCGCTGGAACATCATCGCGCCTTCGCCAGCCAGGGGCACCCTACCAAGATGTTGCCCGCGTTCCGCCCGGACAAGGCGTTGACGGTCAACCAGCCCGCCGGCTTCAATGCCTGGGTCGAAAAACTTTCATCCGCCGCCAATATCGATATCAACGGCTTCGGCGCCTTCACGAGCGCGCTGCAAAAGCGCCATGACTTTTTCCATTCGCAGGGCTGCCGGTTGTCCGATCATGGCATGAACCATTGCTTCGCCGATTTTTGTTCCGATAAGGTCGCTGCCGGAATTTTTGACAAGGCCCGCCGCAAAGAGGCGGTCACCCCCCAGGAATACGCCCAATTTGCCTCGTACATGATGGTGTTCTTCGGCCATCTGGACGCGAAGCGCGGCTGGGTAAAACAGCTTCATCTCGGCGCATTGCGCAGCAACAACAGCCGGCTGCTCAAACAACTGGGCCCGGACACCGGTTTTGATTCCATCGGCGATTTCCCGCAAACCTCCGCCCTCGCCGCTTATTTGGACAAACTCGACTCCGAGAACTCGTTGCCCAAGACGATCATTTACAATTTGAACCCGGCGGACAATTACGCATTCGCCACCATGATCGGAAATTTTCAGGACGGCACTATTCCCGGCAAGATCCAATACGGTTCCGGTTGGTGGTTCCTGGATCAAAAAGAAGCCATGGAATGGCAGATGAACGCGCTCTCGAACCTCGGCCTGCTTTCCCGTTTTATCGGCATGATCACGGATTCACGTTCCTTCATGAGTTATCCGCGTCATGAATATTTCCGCCGCACCCTGTGCAACCTGATCGGCCGGGATATCGAACATGGTGAGATTCCCAATGACGAAAAACTCGTCGGCCCGATGATTCGGAACATCTGCTATACCAACGCAAAAAATTATATGGCGTTCCCGGGCGTCACGGAGGCACCGGAAAAAAGCAGTTCCGCCAAACGTAAAAAATAAGAGCTTCAGGGCATTGAAGGGGATTTGGACGTAACCTCGCTTGCTGCTCAACGTCCAAATCAACGATGAAACCACTCACGCTCTGCCTGCTGTCGTGCCTTGCCCTGTCAGCCAACGCCGCTTCCACCAATATTTTCGACGTCCGTGACTTTGGCGCAAAAGGCGATGGCCATGCGTTTGACACTGACGCCATCCAAAAAGCGATCAACGCCTGCGGCGAGGCGGGCGGCGGGACGGTGAAACTTTCCGTCGGCACTTACCTTTCCAAGCCCCTCACGCTCCGCGCGAAGATGACTTTTCTTCTCGAAGAGGGCGCTACACTCCTTGCCTCCACCAATCAGCAGGATTTCATGAAAACGCCCGGCGATTGGCTGGCCAAAGGCGCGAATTTCATCCCTTTCATCGGCGGCAAAGATATTGATGATGTGACCATCACCGGCAAGGGAACGGTGGATGGCAACGGCTCGGTGTGGTGGGAAGAAGCGGAGAAAGCGCGCCAGCGTGTGAGCGGTTTCACTTTGCCGCGCCCGAGCCTGGTGGTGCTCACCCATTGCAAAAACCTGCGCATGAGCGGCATCCGGCTCATCAACTCGCCGAAGTTTCATTTTGTACCAACGGATTGCGACGGCGTCGTCGTGGAAGATGTCACGGTGCTGGCGCCCGCGGGCGCGGCCAACACGGATGGCATCGATCCCAGCGCCTGCCGCAATGTGAAGATCACGCGCTGCCTCATTGATACCGGTGACGACAACATCGCCATCAAAGCCAGCAAAACAAAGATTGAAGGCCGAGAATTCGCCACGGAAAACATCGAGATCACTGATTGCACCTTTTTGCACGGTCATGGCTTGAGCATTGGCAGCGAAGTGGTGGGCGGCCTGCGCGGCTTAACGGTGAAAAACTGCCGGTTCGATGGAACCGAAAATGGCATCCGTATCAAATCGCGCCGGGGGCTGGGCGGCGTGGTGGAAAACATTTCTTACAGCGACCTCACGATGACCAACGTTTCACCGGCCATGTCCTTCGCCATGTATTACCAGGATAGTTCGCAGGCCAGGATGCCGACCAATGATGTGGCGCAGCCAATGACGAATGGCACGCCCATCTTTCGCAATATCACCATCAAAAATGTCACCGCCTGGTCCACCAATAACGCCGGGCTGATCGTGGGACTGCCGGAAAGCCCGGTTTCCAACATAGTGTTGGAAAACGTGCATATCCACGCGACACGTGGAGGCCTGACCTTCATGAACGTGCAGGGAATACAATTGAAAAATGTGACGGTCGATACAGCAGAGGGTGAGCCGTTCACCGTGTTCAACTCGGAAGTTACGGGGCTGCCGCCAGCGGCTGGAGTGCCGAAATGATTCCAGAATCAAAATGAAATCACTGAACGTCCTCTTTTTGTCATTCGTGATGCTGTCAGGTTGTGTCGCCACGCCCGCAAACCCGCCTTCCACGGCTGCAAAGGTTTTTAATATTCGCGACTTTGGCGCGAAGGGAAACGGAACATCACTCGATACTGAAGCGGTCCAAAAAACCATCGAGGCCGCCTCAGCCGCAGGGGGCGGAACCGTGCTGGTGCCCAACGGTAAATATTTGATCATGCCCATCGTCCTGACCAGCAACATCAATCTGAAGATCGCGAAAGAGGGGACGTTGCTTATCAGTGATGATATTGCCAATTATCCGATCGTGCGCGGTCGTTATCAGGACGCCATCACCGCCCATGGGGCGGACCATCTGACCATCAGTGGCGAAGGCACAATCGATGGCCAGGGCGCGGTGTGGTGGGCGAAGTTCCGTGCTGACCCATCCATGACGCACCGGCCTTATCTCATCAGACTGGCCGATTGCCAGTATCTGACCGTCAGCAACATCACGTTGATTAATTCTCCCATGTTTCACCTGGTGCCGCAGAACTGTTCGGACGTGACCATTCGCAACATCACCATCAAATCGCCCGGCAACGCCCCCAACACAGACGGCATTGATCCCTCCGGCTGGAATTATCTGATCGCTGATTGTTACATTGACGGCGGCGACGATAACATCGCTATCAAACCGACGAGCGCGCGAAATCCCGGTAACAAAAACTTCCTTGTGAAGAATTGCCAGTTCGTACACGGGCACGGAATGTCCATCGGCAGCGGCTCGACCGGAGGGCTGGATGGATTGACCGTGAGCAATTGCACCTTCAGCCAGACGGACTATGGCATCCGCATCAAGGCACCGCGCGGCAATGGCGGCCTGGTGCAGAACTGCACGTATGAAAATCTCCAGTTGAAGGCGATCACGAAAAACCCCATCAGCATCATCGATTATTACCCCGAGCGAAATGCACCGAAGGATCCCGCAACAGAAACCCCCGAACCCGTGAACGACCGGACGCCGCAAATGAAGAATATTGTGATCCGCAATGTGACGATTTCAGATTGTTCGAATGCGGGCATCATCCGTGGCCTGCCCGAGGCGCCGCTCGACGGCCTAACGTTTTCCAATGTCACCATTTCTGCCGCGACCGGCATGATTCTTTATCATGCGCATAACGTGCATTTCGAATATTCCGCCATCACCGCGACCAGCGGCGAGAAATTGATGACGTTTGACGCCACGGTGACTGGATTGAAATAGCTGCAATCATGGGCGGCAAAACGCTCGACCATCGCGTTCGTCAGGGATAATTTCCTGCACGAATGACGATTTCTCCGAGACAGGCAGATGCGGCTTTGTCCCGTCGTGTTTGGATGCTGCTCGGCCTGCTCTGGACAGTGCTCTTCGTATTGCGCCTGCTCGGCCCACCCAATCTGCTGGACCAGGACCAGCAACGCCCCGCGTCTTATGTATTGGATACCGTCCAAAACGGAAACTGGATCTGCCAGCGGGATTATCTCAATGACATCACCTCCAAACCGCCTCTATGGACGTGGCTCTCCGCGCTCATCACACTGGCCTGCGGGCGGATCAATCTTTTTGCCATTTATCTTCCGGGAGCAGCGGCCATGGCGGGGACGATGGCACTGATATTCGTTGCCGGGAAAAAACATTTCGGTTTTCGCGCGGGCCTTTTTGCGGCGATAGCTGTGGTGGTGAGTTCGGCGGGCTCAAAATGGATGGGCCTTGCACGCACGGACGGCGTCTTCACCTTCACTATCGCCGTCACTGCCCTGCTCGCCTGGCGCGCGTGGAATCGTGGCAGTGGCTGGACGTGGTTCTGGGTAATGGGCGCGATTGCGACATTGGCCAAGGGCCCGCTGGGTGTGGTGCTCGCAGCGACGGGTTTGTTCGCCGTATTGTGGGAGCGCAAGCGCACCGACCGCCTCCCCTTGAAAGGCTCGCATTGGCTGGGCATTGGGTTGTTTTTTCTTATTGCGGGCGGCTGGTTTGCGCTGGCGTATCACCAGGAAGGGCGCGAACTCGTGAACAAAATGCTCGGGAAGGAATTGGTAGGGCACATCGTGCATGACCAGAAGGGCCGCGCGCCCGGCCGGCTGCTCTGGCAGCCAACGTTGTTTTATCTGAGCAACGCCGCGCCCTGGAGTCTGCTCGCGTTTTTCAATTTGTGGCGCATCTGCAAATGGCCGGCGCAAAATCCGGACGAACGACGATTTGAGCGGTTTCTCTTCTGCTGGTTCACCGTGGACCTGCTGATGTTCAGCGTATCGCCACATCAACGCGCTGATTTGCTTTGGCCCATCATGCCGCCGGGCGCATTGCTGGCAGGACGCGAACTGGCACGCCTGCTGGACCGGTTCAAGCCGACGATGATCTGGTCGGTCACCGCGACAACCGTGGTTCTGGGAGTGGCGGGCATCGGTTATTATTTTTTCCCGCTGCGGGCGAAACAACCGCTTGTGCGCCAAACGGTGGCTGTGAAACAATTGGCCCGGGAATGGGACCGCGCCACGGGTGGACATGTTCCGCTGGTCAATATGGATGCGCCGATGGTGTTTCAGTTCTACCTGAACATCCTGCGTCCGGAGATGCCACCGGAAAAGGCGGCCGAAATCCTACGTGGCCGGCAGCCGGCGTTTGTGGCGGTACAGGACATGGAGGCGTTGAAGGCCGTGCGGATGCCTGACGACCCGCCTTTTTTCGTCGTATTACCGCCGAAAAACGAACGGCAACGGTGTCCGATGCAGATTGTTTCCAATCGTCCCGATTTTGTTGTGACAAATGGTTTTGCGTTTTCGTCTGAATCCGCTAAATAAACAGCTACGCCTATGAACAATCTCCGAAGAATTTTCGTCGCCGCCCTGCTTGCGGCTCTCCCGGCCGGCAGCTATGCGGCTTCCACCCTGACCGTCACGGCGGTCAACCATCTGCAACTCGCGCGCGAAAACCAGACGCTGGAACTCTCCGCCAAGGACCTGGCGCCGCTCGGCGAAAAAGATTTAGCGAAAATCCACGTGACCGATGCCGCCGGCAATGCGCTCGTGTGCCAGGCGGTGGACACGGATTACGACGCGTATCACACGCCGGACATCGTCATCTTCCAATCCAATTTTGCGCCGGGCGAAACGAAAACCTTCACCGTCACCGTGGGCGCCAAATGGGAATATACCAAGGACCAGTACAAAGCATTTGGACGGTTTGCGCGGGAACGGTTTGATGATTTTGCGTGGGAGAATGACCGCATCGCACACCGCACCTATGGCAAAGGGTTGGAAACGTGGGAAGGCGAGCCGCTCTCCAGCAGCACGATCGATATCTGGTCCAAGCGTACCCCTGGCATGGTCATCAATGACTGGTACATGCTGGACAACTACCACCATGATATGGGCACCGGTTTTGATGATTACTCCGCCGGCACGACGCGCGGCGACGGCGGCATCGGGTTGTGGTCCGGCGACCGGTTATGGGTTTCGAGAAATTTCGCGGATTCACGAGTGCTGGCCAATGGGCCTATCCGTGTGGTGTTCGAACTGGTGTATGAACCGTTCGAAGTCAATGGCATCAGCGTAAGCGAAGTGAAGCGCGTTTCGCTGGATGCGGGGCAGAATTTGGACCACTACTTGAGCACGTTCAAACCGTACACACGTCCGGGCCACGAGGTGGCGTTGACGGCAGGTATTGGGTTGAAAAAAGTTCCCAGTGAACAAAAAGAATTGAACGCTGACCACGGTTGGTTCTTGAAATGGGAAGAGATGGAACAGAAAGGCGGCATGCAGGGATTGGCGATCATTTTCGACCCAAAAATCTTCGTGAAACAGACAGAGGACAAGCTGAACCAGCTCGTGCTCACCAAGACCACGGAAACCTATACGGTTTCGTACTGGGCGGGATTCTGCTGGGATAAATTCGGTTCGGTGAAGGACCCGGACGCGTGGAAAAAATACGTGGATGAGTTCGCCCAGGGCACGCAATCACCCATCGAGATCTCAGTCTCGGCCAAATAACAGGACATGAAATCATCTTTGTTTCTGGTTACCGCCGCACTGGTGCTGGCAGGTTGCTGCGGTCCAGCCAAAAAGGCGCAAGCCCAGTATTTCTCGGATTGGCCGGCGGGCACATCGCCGGCTGAAGTAGGCAAGCGCGTAGCAATAAATTTTCTCGCGCGTAAATTTGATTACGAGACCAATCCGAAACGCATGACGGTGATTTACCCGGAAGTGTGCGCGGGATATGGCGCACTGACGGTGGCGAAGCTGGCGGGCGACAAGGAACTGCGCGACCAGATCATCCAGAAATTTTCGCCGTTACTGACGGAGACGAACCATTGGCCGGTCCGTGACCACGTGGATGACCGGGTGTTTGGCGCAGTGCCGTTCGAGATCTACCTGCAAACAAAGGACTCGCGCTGGCTGGAGATGGGAAAACATTTCGCCGATTGCCAGTGGACCAACACTGCGCCCGACGGCATCACGGCTGAAGCCCGTTATTGGGTGGATGATATGTATATGATTCCCGCGGTGGAAGTGCAGGCCTATCGCGCGACCGGTGATAAAAAATATCTCGATCGCGCTGCGCTCACGATGGCCGCCTACCTCGACAAATTACAACAGACCAACGGCCTCTTTTTTCATGCGCCGGATTCACCTTGGTTTTGGGGACGCGGGAATGGCTGGTTCGCCGCCGGCATGGCTGAGTTGTTGACTGACCTGCCGAAAAATCATCCCCAGCGCGCCCGCATCATGGACGGTTACAAAAAAATGATGGCCGCGTTGCTGCAATATCAGGGCGCAGATGGCTTATGGCGTCAGTTGATCGACCGTCCCGAATCCTGGGCGGAGACGTCCGGCACAGGCATGTTCACCTTCGGTATGATCACAGGTGTGAAACACGGCTGGCTTGACGGCAAAACGTACGGCCCGGCGGCGCGAAAAGCGTGGCTGGCATTGGTCGGCAAGCTGGATGCAAATGCCAATGTGACGGACGTATGCATCGGCACCGGTAAAGCGTACGAATCGGTGGGCGCAGACCAGGAAGCACAGTTGACATATTATCTGGCGCGGGGGCGCAAATCCGGGGACCTGCACGGCCAATCACCGATTTTGTGGAGCGCGAGTGCGCTGTTGCGATAATCATTATGAAACTATCGCGTTCGTTCTTATGCGCCGCGTTCGTGTGCGCATTATTGCTCACCCTTTCGGCTTGTCGTTGTTGCGCCAAATCTGACACCGCCGTGGCGCCGCCACAATTTAATGGCGCGACACCGTTGCAATGGTCGGTGCGTCTGGCTGATTCGGAAATCCCGCGCCTTACCAATAAATTGGCGGCGGCGGACGGTGGCAAATGGGACTACACGATGGGTCTCTTCACACTCTCGCTGCTCAAATTGAATGAGCAGAAGGAACTCACGCCAAATCCGGGTTACTTGGAATTCACGAAATACGCGGTGGGAGGGTTGATTGCGGATGATGGGAGCGTGCGCGGCTACAAGAAGGACGAGTATCAGCTCGATGCGTTGAACCCAGCCAAGACGCTGCTGGCGTTATACACGCTCACGGGCGAAGAAAAATATAAGAAGTGTGCGGCGATGTTGCGCGCGCAATTGCTGACCCAGCCACGCACCGACGACGGTGGGTTCTGGCACAAGCAACGGTATACCAATCAAATGTGGCTGGACGGCCTTTACATGGGCGCTCCGTTCTATGCGGAATACGCCAAACGTTTCAATGAGCCGAAAGACTTTGATGACGTGGCCAAGCAATTCGCGCTTGTGGATGAACACCTTTACGACGCCAGGACCGGTTTGTTTTACCACGGTTGGGACGCGAAACATTCCCAACCCTGGGCAAACCCCGTCAGCGGCGCCTCATCGAACTTTTGGGGACGCGCTGTCGGCTGGTATGCGATGGCTTGCGTGGATGTGTTGGATTATCTGCCGGAGGATCATCCGGCACGGTCAGCGATCATCTCGGAATTGAAAAAGGCCTGCGATGGCATCGTCAAATGGCAGGACGCCGATAGCGGGCTGTGGTGGCAGGTAATGGATCAGGGTCATCGCGAAGGCAATTATCTGGAATCCACAGCATCCGCGATGTTTGTGTATGCCCTGGCCAAGGGGGCGAATCGTGGCTACCTGCCCCGGACTTATATCCCGGCCATCGTAAAGGGCTATACCGGAATCCTCACAAAACTGGTCAAATCTGACGCCCAAGGCGGCTATTCCCTGACCCAATGTTGCGCGGTGGCAGGATTGGGCTTCACAGCATCCAATGGCAAGCCCCGGGACGGGTCATTTGACTATTATGTGCATGAACCCATCGTAGACAACGACTTAAAGGGTTTAGGCTCACTGGTTTTGGCCGGAATAGAGGTCCAAAAGCTGGGGGCAAAATCTGCCAGATAGATTCCCAACCGCAAGCTGTTTGACTGGCCAGGAAATGACAAAAGTGCCGTTTTTTCACTTGCCTTTGCATAAATATCTTACTGACAGCATCGGTTTTGTTTGATATTTTATACATCAAGACCCGCGGAAATTAAGAAGTAAACTGCTATGAAGATTAAATCAAAAGGCGCTTTAACTGTACTCTTAACGATTGGATGTTCGCTTTCCGGTTACGCGAATATTCTGGTGAACGATAACTGGACTGATGGTACGCGAACCGACCCCAATTCTGCTGCCACCCCGCCCTACGCCGAGAATAACGGCGTCGTTGGAACCGATACAGATGCTGATGGCAATCTGGAATCTGCCTGGTTTAAAGGAGGAGCCGGGACGCTTACAGCTGCATCAGGCAGTATTACAGGAAGCGGAATGGGCGCATCGTCTGCCTCGTGGTACACTTATTTTACGCCCTCAGCCACCCCAGCCACTCTGGTAAATCCGGGAGACTCTCTGCACATCACATGGCAGTTCACCCCTACTGGCGTAAACGTCGGCAGCACCGCACAGGGCTTCAATCTGGCGGTTGGCCTCACTCCAACTGCTTCACGGGTGACAGCGGATGCCAGCATTCCCAGCGCAGCTTACAAGGCTTATGCCATGCAAATGAACATGGCAACAGTTTTGGGAAATGCCAATCCTTTCCAGTTGAGGGAATGGTCTCTGGCTGGCAGCGGTGCTCTGCTGGGCACTAGTGGCAATTACACCACATTGGCGGGAGGCGGCGTGAATGGTAATACCGGATATACCAGCGGTACTCTATACACTTTTGATATGACGTTCACATTGAATGCGTCTCTCGGCCTGGATATCACTGCTTCAATGTCGGGTGGCTCTTTGAATAACTCTGGAACCGAGTCCGTTTCCTTTACGGACACGACGCCTAATACCTTGTCGTTTGACACGTTTGACGTCCGTCCTTCCAGTGAGGCTGCTTCTGCCACGTCGATCGCCACTTCGCTCTTCGAAGTGCAGTTTACACCCGCCCCGGAGCCGACGAGTTTGGCCTTGGGCGGGTTTGGGTTGCTAGCCTTGATGGGTTATCATCGTAATAATCGCCGGCAATAGACGGCTCGCATATATTCTTTCACGAGCGGCGCTGGTAAATTTCCACCGCCGTTTTTTGTTTACCTCGCAGGTTGAATTCTTACGTGCCCGGGCCAAATCTCTGCGAAGAGAATATCACTACCACGAACCGCCATAACAATCGCCGGTTTTTCACACTTATTTGCAATATTCTGGAGCTCCATCCGTTTGCGGAAGGTCTTCACATACCGTAGATTGCACCGTTCCTAAATGCACAAGTGCGTCGTATCAACCGGCATGAAAATTGTCCGTCCGATCTACACCAACGGGGCTTTTACGTTGCTGACATTTACCGACAGCCTGCGCGGGCGTCTTCCCTCCCATGCTTAACCATCAACTGATAGCCGGCACGAAGCCCACCTCACCAGGTATCGGCAAAAAAGTTTCATGGATAGGGTTGGTGATCCTGTTCCTGGGAGCGGGGTTGATCCCCGCCGGGGCGTTCATCCCTGCCCTGCCATTGATCAATACCAACAATGTCATCACCGTGACCAATGCGCCTTTTAATGCGCTGGGTGATGGTATTTTCACCAACACCGCTGCGATCCAATCTGCCATCCACGCCGCAGGCGCCGGCGGCACGGTCAATGGATTGAGCGGCGGAACGGTGCGTCTGCCAGGGCCGGGGACGTATCTCTGCGGCTCGCTTTATCTGACAAATAACGTGAACCTGCAGGTCGATGACGGCGCCAAGCTGTTAATGCTGCCGTTCGCCAAATTTCCATTCGTCTACATAACCAACATCACGGCCACTACGACAAATGTGCTGACCATCGGCACCAACTTTATCAATGGGAAAAATCTCCATGATATTTCCATAACCGGTTCCGGCACCATTGACGGACAGGGCCTGCCGTGGTGGCCCTATGCGAATAGTAATAACTTCACACGGGCAATCATGTTAAGCCTGAGCAGTTGCACCCGGGAGTTGATCCAGAATATCACGCTCTCAAACTCTCCGGAGTTTCATATCGCTATTGGCGGCTCGGCCAGTGAATCCACGGTGGATCACGTGACGGTTTTAGCCAATCCGTCCTCTGACCCGGTCAATCCCGGCCATAACACGGATGCGTGTGACGTCTCCGGCACCGACATTCTGGTTAAGAATTGTTATATCAGCGTGGGTGACGACAATTTCACCTGTGGCGGCGGCACGGCCAATATCATGATCACCAATAACACGTATGGGTTCGGCCACGGCGTATCGATCGGAAGTTTTACTTCCCCAAGTGTTTCAAACATGACCGTGGTCAACTGCACGTTCAACAACACTGAACAGGGCATTCGCATCAAAACGGACCGCGACCGCGGCGGCCTGGTGCAGAAGCTCAATTATTACAACCTCTCCATGACGAATGTGCTGCGGCCCATATTGATTTACACCGAATACACAAACACCACTCCTGCTTATCGTGCGGTGGATAGCATCTCACCGGCGGTTGCCGCTTCCTATACCGGCGCCGCCATAAGCAGCAAAACTCCATATTACCGCGACATCACCTTCAGCAATATCACAGCAACAACCCAGTCTGGCCACGCGGCTGGTTTGATCTGGGGCCTGCCCGAATCGCCCGTCACTAATATCACCATGGTCAATGTGCATATCACTGCCGACCGCACGTTTGGCTTCTATTACGCCAAAGGAGTGGTGCTCAATAACGTCCAGATCATCACACCTTCCAGCGTTCCCGCCGTTTCATTTTACAACGCAGATATCACCGTCACCAATCCCTTGCCGACCGCCAATGTGGTCACCATGGATGGCCTCACAACCAATGGCATCGGAAACCTGCTCACGCTCGTCAACGGCAATGTCTGGTTGAGCAACACCAATGCCATTGATATCACGCCCTTGAACATCGCCTCCAGCACACTCACCATCAGCAACCATTTCAATTTCAGCGCCGCGAAGACGGCGAATTTTACCCTCGGCACGAATGCAACGACTATCGCTGTGCTCAGCAATCTGTTCCTGGGGGGCACCATCAACGTCAAAGCAGGTGATGGCTTCACGAATGCAACTTACACATTGTTCACATACAAAAACCTGGCTATGGGAACACCAGGGCTGGGTAGCATGCCCAACGGTTTTGCCGGCACACTGGATACGGCCACCTCCGGACAAGTAAAGCTAGTCGTGCAAACTCAAATCCTGGCCATGCCAGCGGCACCCACGAACGTCGTTGCGGTCGGATCAAATGCGATGGTGCTCTTGAGTTGGTCGCCCGCTTTCACGGCGTTAGGTTACAAGGTCAAACGTTCGCCGACAGATGGCGGCCCCTACCTCACCGTTTTCAGTGGTATTTCTTTGACGGGTTACACCGATACGCTCGTAATGAATGGCACCACATATTATTACATCGTGACCGCCACCAATTCAGTCGGCGAAAGCACCAACTCATCCCAAGTCAGTGCCACGCCCATAGCGCCGGTCATCAATAGCGGCGGATATATTTTCAATGACACTTTCAGCTTCGGCAGCACGGTCAACTCTGCGTCACCCGCCGCGCCGAATGTGAGTTCAACCGCGTACCAGATTCTTTCCTCCAAATCGTGGAGCCCGTCGCCGTCCATCTCCAGCGGTCACCTGATCTTTGGTATCAGCACTACAACCAGTGGCAGTATCGAGATGCAGGCGCTGTTCACCAACTCGCCGGCCAGCTTGAACAACATCGGTGATAGCCTAACTCTTATCGTCACGTTCACGGACACATCAGGCATTTTGACTCAGTCGGGACTCTTCGGTCTTGGTTTATATAACTCCGGCGGAAACAGGCCTGTGCCCGGCGGCTTGAACAGTACTGCGACCCTGGGCGATAACGATCATGGCAGCGGCAATGCCGTGTCCTGGTCTGGTTATGTGGGACAAGTTGTCTTCACCGGCGCCAATTCCCGCATCATGACACGCCCACCGCAAGGCAATGGCGCCAACAACCTCCAGGACCTCGTCACAAGCGGCAGCGGCTCTTCCAGCTATACCAACCCCGTCGCAGCAACGATAGATTTTCAAAATATCGGCGGCGTGACTCTCACTGCAGGCGCGCAATATACGGAGGCGTTGAACGTTACTTTGAGCGCGGCCAATACACTTACGATTACCAATACTCTTTACCAGGGCAGCGAAACCAACGGCACGGTTGTGACCCGGTTTGGCGGGCATGCTTCCGGATCGACCTACCTGACCAATTCGTTCGATGGTCTCGCAGTCGGCTGGCGGGCCACTGCCAGCACGTCAGCTTCAACCTTTGACATCAATCAGATAAAAGTGGACTACGCTACTGCCAGCACCGTGACCCAGCCGTCTCTGACCCCGATGGACATCGTCCCCAAGATCATTGGAAATCAACTGCAACTCTCCTGGCCATCCACCAACATCGGTTGGACTCTGCAGATCCAAACCAATGATTTGAGCTCCGGACTTGGAACCAACTGGCAGCCAATCATAAATTCAACCACGACAAATCAAATAACGATCCCGATCGACCCGGCCAACGGCTCGGTTTTCTTACGGATGATCTATCCCTGAATTCGCCTCTGCTGATCTCCAGCAGAAACGGTTGCATATAAACCCCGATTCGTTTTTCATAGGTTTATGTTGTCGGCTGGCAAATTCAAAATCGTCCTAGTGTCTGCGCCGGACCTCAAGACGGCCCGCCGCCTTGCCAAAGCCGCTTTGCGTACACGCCTGATTGCCTGCGCCAACCTCGTCCCGAAAATTGAATCACACTATCGCTGGCAGGGCAAAATCGAATCGAGTGGTGAAGTTCTCATGATTTTGAAGACCACCACTGCGCGCCTGCCGGCATTGGAAAAATTTATCCTCGCCAATCATCCGTATGACACGCCGGAAATCCTGGTTCTGCCTTTGGAGGCGGGCACAAAGTGGTATTTGAAGTGGCTGACGGGCTGCTGCACTTGAAAGACCGCTACCCGTTGAATTATTTTTTACTTTCAAGAAGATTTCTATTGAACCCAAATCGTGCGCACGTAGATTGAGTGTATGAGTTCGGAGGATGCCATTCCGTTGACGCTGTTTGTATTATTCATCTGCGTCTTCGCCCTGGGTGTCGGAATGGTCTGGCTGATTGTCCGGTTAAGACGCGCCTCCTCCCTAGTGGAAGCACGACAGGTCAACCGCTCACTAGTCTCACGCCGCCAGTTCAATCCCTGTTTCACACACCGCCCTCCTATGTGGCTCGCCGTTCGCAGCGATAACCCTCTCGAAGTTCAAGAGGCTCTCTTACTGGATGACCCAGTCCAATGCTCGTGGATCGAATGCATGGATGGTGGAAATACTTTGTTCATAACGCCACCCGTCAATGGCTGGCTGTTTGTCATTGGCACCGACCTGCCAAATCCTTCGTGCGATGTGGACGCCTGTTTCCATTTTTTGACGGCGCTCAGCCGCAAACTCGGCCACGTCCAGTTTTTCCAGGCTGACCAGATTCTGAGTCATCATGCCTGGGCGCAAGTCGAATGGGGCCGTGTCACCCGCGCCTATGCGTGGGCGGAAACCACCGTCTGGAACCAGGGACTCAAGACCGCCGCCGAGATCGAACTCGCCCTGAAGTGTTTTGCCTACGGCGTGGATTGTTCCACGCTTAAATGGCGCGCCACCGACCTGCCGGCGGCCAATGTGGACAAAGTGCCATTGCTGGCCGCCCGTTGGAGTCTCGATCCCGCTACGGTGGAAGGACGGATTCTGGCCCAGGCCCATGGAATCGCCGGGCGGGCGTCCCGACTGTATTGAGCCTTGCGGGTAACCCGTGGTTGTAGCAAAGTCGGACAACAAAGGAAATTTATGTCATCCAGACTCGACCTCGAACTCCAGAAGTTTCCGAAGAACAGCACACTCAAAGACGGCTTGAAGATCCGCCTGCGACCATTGCGGAGCGATGACGAGAAACAGTTCCATGAATTTTTCCTCGGCGTGCCGGAACAGGAACGCATGTTCATCAAACATCGCGTCACCCAGATCGAAGTCATCCGCGAATGGTGCAAGAACATCGACTACGGTCGCAACCTGCCGCTGCTGGGGATTGTGGAGGGAAAGATTGTTGGCGACGCCACCCTGCATCAGGACCTCGGCGGCTGGAAACGTCACATCGGCCGCGTAAGCGTGCTCGTGCACCCGCAATTCCGCGGGCGCGGTCTGGCCAAGGCACTCATCCAGGAGATCGTGGAAATGGCCCGGAATATGGGCATGGAAAAGCTCGAAGCGGAATTCATCGGTGAACAGGAAGCCGCCATCCATATGTTCGCCATGCTGGGCTTCACCGAATATCTGCGGCTAGAAAATTACGTGAAGGACATGCAGGCCATCCAACACGATTACATCTTCATGGGGCTCGACCTGCGAACGGACGAGGAATACACCTCAGCCGCCGGCTGACATGTCCCCGGATGTCTGCCCCAACTGTGGCGCGGAAATTCCGCCCGGCGCTAAGGCCTGTCCGGAATGCGGCTCCGACGAACAAACCGGCTGGTCGGAAGAAGCGCGCATAGATTCCCTCGATTTGCCGGAAGAAAACTTCGATTACGACGATTTCGTCAAACGCGAATTTGGCGAAGAAAAGAAATCGCCGATTCCGCGCGGGATTCACTGGTCCTGGTGGGTGATAGCGATCGGCCTGCTCATCGCGTTCACGGTAATGTTTTTGCGGTGATCAAAATAAAAAAGCCCGTCCTCATCGGACGGGCTTTGGAATTTCTTGCGCGGATTTACTTCGTTTCCACTTTGGTCTCAACCGGAGCAGCCGTTTCTTCAGTCACCGGCGTATCCACCCATTCGAGGATGGCGCGCTGGGCGGCGTCGCCCTGGCGGTTGTTCATGCGGATGATGCGCGTATAACCGCCGTTGCGGTTCTGGAACGCCGGCGCGATCTCCTTGAACAGGATCTTCGCGGCATCTTCCTGGTGCAAACGCGCCACCACGAGGCGGCGGTTGGCAATAGTGCCCTTCTTGCCGAGCGTGACGATTTTCTCCGCTATGGAGCGCGCTGCTTTCGCTTTCGCGAGCGTGGTCGTCACCCGGCGATGTTTGATGAGGCTGCAAACCAGGTTCGCCAGCATCGCGTTCCGATGCTCGGCGGTGCGCCCGAGTTTCGCAGTTCGTTTGAGATGTCGCATAAAACGTTAACAGTTAGGCCGCTTTTTCTTCCTTCGGGGAATCCAGCAGTCCGGGTTCGAAGGACATGCCGAGCGAAAGGCCCAGGCCGGTCAGCTTCTCTTTGATTTCGTTCAAAGACTTTTTTCCGAAATTACGGTACTTGAGCATTTCCTGCTCAGTCTTCATCGCCAACTGGCCGACGGTGGTGATGTTCGCGTTGTTCAAGCAGTTCGCGGCACGGACGCTCAACTCGATCTCGTTGACGCTCATATTGAGAAGCTTCTTCATCTTCGTCTTCTCTTCGTCCTGCTTGTCCACGACTTCCTCGAACTCGACCGCGTTCTTGTCGTAACCGACGAACACGTCGAGATGATGTTGGAGGATCGCCGAAGCCTGCGTCAGCGCGTCATCGGGCGAAAGACGTCCGTCCGTCCACACTTCCACGACCAGACGGTCGTAGTCGGTGCGCTGGCCGACGCGTGCCGCTTCCACGGCATAACGCACGCGAGTGACGGGAGAGAACAATGAATCGATCGCGATCACGCCGATGGCCTGGCCGGGCTTTTTATTTTCGTCACCGGGACAAAATCCGCGGCCGACCTTCACGGTCAATTCCATCTCGAACTTCTTCTTTTTATCGAGTGTGCAGATGTGCTGGTCGGGGTTGACGATCTCAACGTTTTGATTCGGTTGGATATCGGCAGCGGTGACCACGCCTTCCTTGTTGGCGGTAAGCAAAAGGGTTTGTTCATCGCGCGTGAACGCTTTGAATTTGACCTTCTTCAGGTTCAAAACGATATCGGTCACATCTTCCACGACACCTTCAATGGTCGCGAATTCGTGCATCGCACCGTCCACCTTGATGGAGGTGATGGCGGCGCCTTCCAGCGAGGAAAGCAGCACGCGGCGGATGGAGTTGCCAATGGTGTGGCCGTAACCGGTCTCAAACGGTTCAGCAACAAATTTGGCGTAGGTATCTGTGGCGGTTGAATCCTCTTTGGTCAACCGTTTGGGCATTTCGAAGCGTCCTAAACGAACTGGCATATGTTCCTTTCAACAATTTTAATCTGACCGCCCCGGGTTGTTTATTCCCGCAGCCGGAACGGTCCGTGTAATTGTTTTTTGCTCTTACGCGGCAAATTGCCGTTTCAGGGCGGTTTCTGGTTTAGCGGGAATAAAATTCTACGACGGCCTGCTCATTGGCGATCGGCTGAATCTCGTCACGTGTCGGGATCCGCATCACGCTGCCTTTGAACTGGTCCTTGGTCATGGACAACCAATCGGGCACTGCGCGGCTGGTGGCCATCTCTAAATTCTTCGTCGCGAGCTGGCGCGACACGTTATGTTCCTTCACGTCGATGATGTCATTCACCTTCAAGGCGTAGGAAGGCACATTGACCTTGCGGCCATTCACGCGGATATGGCCATGGCACACCATCTGGCGCGCAGCCGCACGGCTGTTGGCGAAACCCAGGTGAAACACCACGTTGTCCAGGCGCGTCTCCAAAATCTGCAACATCTGCTCACCGGTGACACCCCGGCGGCGCAAGGCTTTCTCATAGACGCCACGGAACTGGCGTTCCAACAAGCCATAGTAGTAACGAAGCTTTTGCTTCTCGATCAAACCCAGACCGTAATCCGTGTGCTTGCGGCGGGATTTCGGGCCGTGGACACCCGGGCCGTAATTGCGGCGTTCCAGATATTTGGACGGGCCGAAGATCGGTACGCCGAAACGGCGGCTGATGCGAACGCGAGGACCTGTATAACGAGCCATAAAAATTAATGATTATTGATAAACCGTTTAGACGCGGCGTTTCTTGCGGGGACGGCAGCCATTGTGCGGCACCGGTGTCACGTCTTTGATGGTTGTGACTTCCAGGCCGATGGCCTGCAAAGCGCGGATGGCCGATTCACGACCCGAACCCGGACCTTTGACGCGCACTTCGATCTCTTTGACGCCGTGCGCCATCGCCTGGCGGGCGGCATCCTGCGCCACTTGTTGCGCCGCGTAAGCGGTGCTCTTGCGCGAGCCTTTGAAACCAACGCGACCGGCGCTGGACCAACCGATCACATTGCCCTGTGCATCCGTGATGCTGACGAGCGTGTTGTTAAAAGTAGCGAGAATCATCGCCACGCCGGAACTGATGTTCTTGGCGTGCTTGGCCTTGACGATCTTCTTGGCGGCGGCATCTTCGCCGAGCAACTCAGCCGCGGTCGGCGCCGAGATGGCGGCCACGGGCGCGGCCGGAGCAGCGGCTCCGGCAGGCGCGGCAGCTTTCGCAGCGTCCGCCACGGGGGCGGCACCTTCAGCAGCGGCAGCCTTCTTGGGCTTCTTTTCAGCGGCTTCGGGCTTTGCCTCTTTTGCCGGTTTCTTTTTTATTTCATCAGCCATATCGAATCTTAAATTTTAGTGGATGCCGGTCTTGGCATTCGGATTGCGCTGCACACCGACGGTCTTACGGGGACCTTTGCGCGTGCGGGCGTTGGTTTGCGTGCGCTGACCGCGCACCGGCAGTCCGCGCAGATGGCGGACGCCGCGATAACATTTGATACCCTGCAAACGCTTGAGATTCATGCCCAGTTCGCGGCGAAGATCGCCTTCAATGACGTACTTGCCTTCCTGGATCGCATGCACGATCTGCGAAAGCTGTTGTTCGGTCAGGTCCTTCGCGCGGATCGAGGGATCGATGTTCGCGCGTTCGAGGATCGCCTTGGCGTTGACGGGGCCGATGCCGTAAATGTAGCGCATCGCGATATCGATGCGCTTGTTCGGCGGAACTTCCACTCCAATGATACGGGCCATAAATCGATTAACCTTGTCGTTGCTTGTGACGCTTGTTGCTGCAGATGACGCGAATAACGCCCCGGCGTTTCACGATCTTGCAGTGCTCACACAATTTTTTGACTGACGCGCGAACTTTCATTTTTAAAATCTATTTTTCCGTTTCGACCAAAATTCGCCCTTCCGACAAGTCGTAGGGCGACAATTGCAATCTCACTCTGTTGCCCGGCGTAAATCCGCCGTGCGTTTTCTTTGCCCGACCGGCCACAAAACCGAGCAACCGGTGCCCGTTGGCCAGTTCCACCCGATACGTGCCATTGGGCAACTTCTCGGTCACGATACCTTCAACGCAGAAGGCATTTTCTCCGGGCATGTCAATATCTCCGGATCACCTTCGGTGATCAAAACCGTATGCTCAAAATGAGCGGATAGTGAACCATCTTGCGTCACCACTGTCCAGCCGTCTTTCAACATTTTTACATCAGGCAAACCCACGTTTACCATCGGTTCGATGGCGATCGTCATGCCCGCACGCAACTTATCGTTGCTCTTCGGATCCACGAAATTCGGCACCTGCGGGTCTTCATGCATCGTCCGCCCGACCCCGTGCCCGACAAATTCCCGGACCACATTAAATCCGTTATTCTCGACGTAATCCTGGATCGCCCGCGAGATGTCCGTCACCCGGTTGCCGGCCACCGCCTGCGCGATGCCGACATACAACGACTTTTCCGTGACATCCATCAACTGCTGCGCCGTCACGCCACAACCGCCGACCGCCACCGTTAGGGCGGTATCACCGATAAACCCGTTATAGGTCACACCGCAATCCAGGCTGACGATATCGCCAAACTTCAAGATCCGGTCGGTCGCCAGCCCATGCACCACCTGCTCGTTCACCGATATGCACAGGTGACACGGATACTTCCGGTAACCCAAAAAAGCGCTCTTTCCGCCGTAATGCTTCATCCGTGCGGCGGCAAATTCATCCACCTGCTTCGTCGTAAGGCCCGGCTCGATATACGCCGCCACTTCCTCAAGCACCTTGGCCGCCAGCGCACAGGCCGGCCGCATCGCTTCCAGGTCCCGCTCTGTTTTGAGAATGATCATTTAGTTGATAGCATTCTGGTTCAGCGTTGATAGAAACCGGCATCCGCGGCTATCAACTGCCGACTCACCCATCAACTCGAAAATCGGCCCCGCAACTTGCCCTTTTTCAAAAAGCCGTCATAATGCCGCATCATCAGGTGCGATTCCATCTGGCGCATCGTGTCCAGCATCACACCCACCGCGATCAACATGCTTGTGCCACCGAAAAATTGGGAGACATTCTGGTCCATGCCCATGGCCTTGGACAAAATGATGGGAATCACCGCGATGACCGTCAGCATGATGGCGCCCGCCAGCGTGATGCGGCTCATGGTGTTGTGTAAATAATCGCTTGTCGCCTGCCCGGGACGCACGCCCGGGATGTAACCACCGTTCTTCTTCAGGTCATCCGAGATCTGCAACTCATTGAACTGCGTCGCCACCCAGAAATACGAGAAGAACAGGATCATCAGGCCGTATAACGCCAGATACCAGGGCGTCCCATAATCCAGCGCATACCCCAGCGTCCTCAGGAATGGGATGTCATAGCTCGTGCCGATCATCGAAAATATCCGTTGCGGGAACATCAGGATCGCCGAGGCAAAAATGACCGGCATCACGCCCGCGTAATTCACCCGCAAAGGCATGAACGACGTTCCGCCCTGGTACATCTTGCGACCGACTGCGCGTTGGGCATATTGCACCGGAATCTTCCGCTGCGCCTGCGTGATCGCAATACATCCGCCGATGACCAATACCATCAGCACGATCAACAAAACACCATGTCCCAAGTTCAACCGCGCTTCGACGTTCCCCCGGGACGTGAACAAATCGATCAACCCCACGGCGGCCTGGGGGAGCCGGGAAAGGATGTTGACCGTGATGATCAGGGAAACACCATTGCCCACACCGCGCTCGGTGATCTGTTCGCCCAGCCACAGTAAAATCATCGTGCCGGTCGTCAGCACCAGGACGGTCTGCATGCGGTACAGCCAGATATGACTCGAATGCACCAGCGGCGGCCCATCATAACCGGAAAAAACTTTTCCGGGATTCTCCCAGCTGATCGCCTGGAAAACGCCCCAGCCCATGCACAGCAAAACCGTCAAATAACGGCTGTATTTGATGATCTGCGCCCGGCCGTTTTCCTCACGCGCCAGTTTGCTCAACGTAGGTATCACCGCCGTCATCAATTGGATGATGATGGTCGCGCTGATGTAAGGCATGATGCCCAAAGCGCCGATAGCACAATGTTCCATCGCCCCGCCGCTGAACATACCCGTCAATCCGAACAATCCGCCGCCGTTGTTATGCGCCCTCGCAAAGGCTGCCAGGGCGGACCCGTCCACACTGGGTACCGGAATAAAGGACGCCAGCCGGCAGACGGCCAGGACTAAAATTGTGAAAATAATCCGGGATTTTAATTCCGGAATTTTGAAGCAATTCGCAAACGTGTTGAATATGTTGCGGAACATGAAATCAATCCCTACGCCTTGGCCGCTTCAGCTTTTTTTCCGCTGACGATTTCGCAGCTGCCACCCTTTGCCTCGATCTTGGTTTTGGCCGAGGCGCTGAACGCATGCGCGCTCACCGACAATTTTTTTGTCAGTTCACCCGTGCCCAATATCTTGATCTTGTCGCCACGGCCATTGGCCAGGCCGACCGACCGCAAGGCCGCTTCGTCCACCCGCGCACCATCGTCAAAGGCATTCAAGCTTTCGATGTTGACGGCGATATACGTGGTCGCGTGACGGGCATTGTTGAAACCGCGCTTGGGGATGCGGCGGATCAACGGCATCTGGCCGCCTTCAAAACCGATGCGGATGGAACTGCCGGAGCGGGCCGACTGGCCTTTGCCACCGCGTCCGCTGGTTTTGCCGTGACCGCTGGATTCACCCTGGCCGAGCCGTTTGCGGCGATGTTTAGCACCGGGACGGGGTTTGAGATCGTGTAATCGCATAAAAACTATTAAGTCGTGGCCGGAATCGCCTCAGGCGCCTTCGGCGTTTCAACTTTCTTGATCTGCATGCCGCGGCCGCGATAAATATCTTCGCGCAGGCGCAGGCTCAGCAACGCATTGAGCGTGGCTTTCACTACGTTCGCCGCGTTCTTGGAACCCAGCGATTTGCTCAGGATATCGCGCACCCCGGCGGATTCGAGCACCGCCCGGACAGTTTTGCCCGCGATGATCCCCGTACCGGGTGAAGCCGGGCGCAACAAGATCTTCGCGCCGCAATAGCGCATATAAACTTCATGCGGAATGGTTGCGTCTTTCAAAGAGACTTTCACCATGTGCGCGCGCGCATCTTCGCCGCCCTTTTTGATGGCGTCGGCAACTTCCCCGGCTTTGCCGAGGCCCACACCCACACGCCCTTTTTTGTCGCCCACGACGACCAACGCGCTGAAATTGAAACGGCGTCCGCCCTTCACCACTTTTGCGGAACGGTTGATGAACACAACCTTTTCCACCAACTCTTCAGATTGTTGCCCGTCAAAGCCCATCTCCATATCGGAAGGCTTGCGACGACCACGACCACGACCACGGCCTTCCTCGCCACGGGGGGCTTGGGGGGCTTGAGCGGCCAGGGGGGCTTCTCCAGTACTAGTTTTTTCGATGTCTGCCACAGTAATCTCCGTTAGTTTAGAATTTCAAACCGGCTTCGCGCGCGGCATCGGCCAGCGCCTTGATCTTGCCGTGATAACGCGTACCACCACGATCAAACACCACCTGTTTGATGCCCTTTTCCATGGCATTTTTCGCTGCCAGCGTGCCAACCGTCTTGGCGCCCGTCACATTCGCACCGGCGTTCGGCGCCGATTTTCCCACCGTGGTAGCGGCGGCGATGGTCACACCCTTGACGTCATCGATGAATTGAACGTGGATATTCTTTTGCGTAAAGCAGACCGCCATGCGCGGACGTTCATTCGTGCCGCGGACTTTCTTGCGGATGCGCCAGCGGCGCAATTGCTGAAGCTTATGTTTTTGTTCGGTTCTCATTTCAGTGCGTTCACGGAATTGGCCGTGAACTTTAATTATTGAACAGTCTTGCCTTCCTTGCGTTGAACGTGTTCACCCGCATAACGCACGCCTTTGCCCTTATAGGGTTCCGGCGGATAAAACGCGCGGATCTCCGAAGCGACTTTGCCGACCAGCATCTTGTCCGGTCCTTCAATCGTCAACTTCGTGTTTTCCTCCACCGTCACTTTGATCTGGTCAGGAATGTCGTAATTGACCGGGTGCGAATAGCCCAGGCTGAGATTCACGATCTTGCCCTGCACGGCGGCTTTAAAGCCGACGCCCTGGATCTCCAGTTTCTTCACGAAACCGTCCGTCACGCCCTTCACCATGTTGTTGACGAGCGCGCGGCTCAAACCGTGCAATGCCTTGGCCGAGGCGTCCTCGCCATCGCGGCTGACGACGATTTTGCCGTCGTGGACCTTCAAGCTGGTGCGGCTCGGCAATTCCCAATCGAGTTTCCCCTTGGGGCCTTCGACGTGGACCTTCTGGCCTTTGATCTCCACTTTTACTTTAGCGGGGATGGCAATCGGTTGTTTTCCAATTCGCGACATAAAAAAATTCCTTACCAGACGTAAAACATCAATTCGCCGCCGAGATTTTTCCGGCGCGCCTGCGTGCCCGTCATCAGACCTTCCGGCGTGGAGACGACTGCGACACCCATGCCGCTCAGGACACGCGGAATCTCCGTGGCGCCGACGTAATGGCGCAATCCCGGCTTGCTCATCCGGCGCAGCCCTTCAATGACACCTTTGCGTCCCTGATATTTCAGCTTGAGCTTGATGGTCTTAAACTTGTTCTTCTCGACCGCCACGTCGGCCACATAACCCTCTTTTTTGAGGATGTGGGCGATGCTTTCCTTGGTTTTGGAATGCGGCACTTCCACGGTCGGCAATAATGCGCGATTCGCATTGCGGATGCGCGTCAACATGTCTGAAATCGGGTCGGTCATATCAAAATCGTTTTGGTCTTACCAGCTGGCCTTCGTCACTCCGGGAATCAACCCATTCAATGCTGCTTCGCGGAACGTGAGGCGTGAACAATTGAACTTGCGCATATATCCATGGCGGCGTCCGCTCGCGGCGCACCGGTTCACCAAACGGACCGGGCTCGCGTCCCGCGGCAATTTCGCCAGGCCGGCGTAATCGCGTTTCGCTTTCAACTCAGCACGCAGCGCGGCGAATTTTTTCACCGTTTCCAACTTGCGCTTATTGCGTTCCATCCATGCTTTCTTGGCCATATGCTTTTACTCTTAAATTATTTTTCAGCGAACGGAAAACCCATCAACTTCAACAGGTCCAACGCCTGCTCGTCCTTGCCGGCGCTCGTCACGATCGTCACGTCCATGCCCTGCGTCCGTTTGATCTTGTCCAATTCGATCTCCGGGAAAATGGTCTGGTCCGAGATGCCGAACGTATAATTGCCGCGGCCGTCAAACTTGCGCGGCGATAATCCGCGAAAGTCACGGATCCGGGGCAGTGCCGCCGCGACCAGGCGGTCAAAAAATTCATACATCGCGTCCTTGCGCAACGTGACCCGGCAACCGATGGCCTGGTTCTCACGCAACTTGAAGTTGGCGATGCTGTGGCGCGATTTGCTGATCGCGGCCTTGCGGCCCGTGATGAGCGAAAGGTCCTTGGCCGCGTCGTCCACCGCGGTCTTTTCCAGCGACGCACTGATACCCATGTTCACGACGATCTTTTCCATGCGCGGAACCTGGTGCACGTTCGTGTACTTGTGCTTTTCTTTCAGCGCCGGGACGACCTCGCCCATGTATTTTTGATAAAGTCTGGCTTTCATTTTTTCTCGTCACGGATTTTGCCGTGACTGCTTTCGTAAATTTATGCTGCTGGTTTTTCCGCTCCGCCGCGCTTGTTCGCGCGCGCGTCAAAGGTTTCCGCCTTCACCACGTTCGAGGCGTGGACCGAACCTTCGCGCTCCACGATTGCTCCCTGCGGATGCTGCTGGCTCTTGCGCGTATGGCGTTTGATCATCCGCACACCTTCCACGATGACCCGGTTCTTGTCCGTCAGCACCGCGATGATCTTGCCGCGTTTGCCTTTTTGCGAACCGGCGATCACGACGACTTCCTCGCCCTTTTTGATATGGACTCGATTTGTCATGTTCAAACAACCTCCGGGGCCAGTGAAATGATTTTCATGAACTTCTTGTCGCGCAATTCCCGGGCGATCGGCCCGAAGATGCGCGTGCCCTTGGGATTCAATTCCTTATCGATGATCACGCAGGCATTGCGGTCAAAGCGCAGGTACGAACCGTCATTGCGGCGGATGATCTGGCGCGTCCGCACGACCACGGCATCATGCACCTCGCCCTTTTTCACCGAGCCATCCGGCGCGGCTTCCTTGATGTGGACCTTGATCACGTCGCCGATACCCGCGTAGGTCTGGTTCCGGCCCAGCACGCCGATCGCCCAGGCGATCTTGGCGCCCGTGTTATCAGCCACATCCAAATGAGAACGAATCTGCAACATAAAGTATCAATTTACTCCGCCACCGGCGCGAGCTCTTCGCCGCGCTCAACGACTTCCACCAGGCGCCAGCGCTTCAGCTTTGAAAGCGGGCGGGTTTCCACGATGCGCACTTTATCACCCGGCTTGGCTTCGTTTTTCTCGTCGTGCGCGTAAAATTTCTTGAAGCCCGTGACGACCTTCTTGAACTTGGGGTGCGGAAAGCGCCGCTCGACCCGGACCACGATGGTCTTGGCCATCTTGTTGGACAGCACTTCGCCCACGCGCTCTTTGCGATTGCCGCGTGCCGCTTCCTGGATTTTCGTTTCTTCAGCCATACAAAATTATGCCGCTTTTTTTCGCAACTGCGTGATGCGCGTTTCGATGCGCGCAATGTCTTTGCGCAACACCCGCAACCGCGCCGGTTTTTCCAACTGCGCACTGGCCTGCTGCAAGCGCAGGTTGAACATCTCATGACGCAACTCGCGGTTCATCGCCGCCAGTTCCACCAGCGTTGCGTCTTTAATTTTAGGATCGGACATCTTCATAACTCGTTCTCAAATCAGCCGAGGCGGTGCCGGGAAATAAATTTGGTTTTGATCGGGAGCTTGGTCGCCGCCAACCGCAATGATTCGCGCGCTTCGATCTCCGTCACGCCGTCCACTTCGAACAACACGTTCGCCGGACGCACCACCGCCACCCAGGATTCCAACGGTCCTTTGCCCTTGCCCATCCGTGTTTCCAACGGCTTCTTCGTGTACGACTTCTGCGGGAAGATCCGGATCCACATCTTGCCACGGCGCTTCATGTGACGGGCGATCGCTACGCGGCACGCTTCGATCTGCTTCGTATCCATCCAGCAGCGTTCCAGCGCCATCAATCCGTATTCGCCAAAGGCCACCGTGTTGCCGGTCTGCGCCATACCAGCGCGATTACCGCGGTGCATCTTGCGATATTTAACTTTTCCTGGCTGTAAGGGCATATCAAATTTCCGTTAAATTATTAATCAAGCCGCTACCGGCTGCTCGGTCTTCTGTTCCTGCTTCTGCGGCTTCGTGTCGCCTTTGCAGATCCAGCATTTCACCCCGAGTTTTCCGTACAAGGTCTTGGCTTCCGCAAATCCATAATCGATGTTCGCGCGCAACGTATGCAACGGCACGCGGCCCCAATGATATTGTTCCACCCGCGCCAGTTCCGCTCCGCCCAACCGGCCGGCGCAACGGATCTTGATCCCTTCCGCGCCGAAGTCCTTGGCGGTCTGCAACGCCTTCTTCATCGCCCGCCTAAACGAAACGCGGCGTTCCAATTGGAGCGCCACATTTTCGGCTACGAGCTGGGCATCGGTCTCGGGGGTCTTGATCTCGACGATGTCCACGTAAATTTCCTTGCCCGTCATCTTGCTCAGTTCTTCCTTGAGCTTGTCGATCTCCGCGCCTTTGCGGCCGATGACCACACCCGGACGGGCGGTCAAAATCGTTACGCGGCAACGGCTGGCGGCGCGCTCGATCAAAATTCGCGGCACGGATGCCGTTTCCAGCTTCTTCTTCAAGATCTCGCGGATCTTCCGGTCTTCAGTCAGCAACGGCCCGAATTCTTTCTTCGCGGCGAACCATTTCGAGCGCCAGTCTTTATTGACGGCAACGCGCAAACCGATTGGATTGGTTTTTTGACCCATATTTTACTCGTCGGACAAAGTGATTTTGATGTGACAATTCCGTTTGATGATCGGACCGGCGGAACCACGCGCCTTGGGCGTGAACCGTTTGAAACTTGTCGCCGTCTGTGCCACCGCTTCCTTGACCAGCAGGCTTTCCGGCTTGGCCTGCTTGTTGTTTTCCGCGTTGGCAATGGCGGACTTCAACGTCTTGGCCACCAAACGCGCACCCTTGCGGGGTACCACCGCCAAAATCGCCTGCGCCTGCAACGCCGGCAAACCCTGGATCTGCCGCGTCACTTCGCGCATCTTCTGCGCGGACATGCGGACATTTTTCATGATTGCGTGGACTTGCATGACTATTTCGCCTCCGCCTTGGCGGTATGAGCGCCGTGTTTCTTGAACGTGCGGGTCAGCGAAAACTCGCCTAACCGATGTCCCACCATATTTTCCGTCACAAACACCGGGTTAAAAACCTTGCCGTTATGCACCGTGAACGTGAGCCCCACGAAATCGGGTGTGATCATCGACCGGCGCGACCACGTCTTGATCGGCGTCTTCTGGTTCGAGGCCTTCGCCTTCACGATCTTCTCGAGAAGATGACCATCTACAAACGGACCTTTTTTAATCGAGCGTCCCATAAATTATTTCGTCTTGATCGGTAAACCATTGCGGCGCACCACAATAAAGCGGTTCGACGACTTGTATTTCGCGCGTGTCTTGCCGCCCTTGGCCACTTTGCCCCACGGCGACATCAATTGCTGCCAGCCGCCGCCGGATTTCGACTTGCCTGCGCCACCACCATTAGGATGGTCAACGGGGTTACGAGTGACGCCGCGGTTGATCGGGCGGATACCCCGATGCCGTGAACGGCCCGCTTTGCCCAAAATCACATTTTCATGCTCCGTATTGCCGACCTGGCCAATCGTCGCATAGCACTCTTCATTGATGCGGCGGATTTCGCCGGAAGGCAGCCGCACCTGCGCATAACCTTCATCACGCGACATCAACGTAGCCGCGCCACCCGCCGTGCGAACCATCTGTCCGCCGCGACCAGGCATGATTTCGATGTTATGGATGAAAGCTGCGAGAGGAATTGACTTAAGAGGAAGAGCATTACCGACTTCGGGAGGAGCTGTTGGGCCACTGGAGATGGTGGAACCCACTTTAACCCCAACAGGCGCAATGATATAGCGCTTTTCCCCGTCCTTGTATTCCAGCAACGCCAGGCGCGCTGAGCGCATCGGGTCATATTCAATGGCGGAAACCGTGGCTTCCACGCCATGTTTGTTGCGCTTGAAATCCACGAGGCGAATCTTTTGCTTGTGTCCGCCGCCGATGCCGCGCGAGGTCATCCGGCCATAATGATTACGCCCGCCGGTCTTCTTGCGGATTTCCACAAGACTCTTCTCCGGCTTGCTCTTCGTGATATCGCTGAAGTCCGCGTACGTAACGTAGCGCGTGGACGGCGTCAGCGGCCTAAATGTCTTCACTGGCATAAAATCAACAATTCCAAAACCAACCAAGTCAGCAACTTGATGAGCAGAGCCATCATTCCTGCGCCCAGCCGGGCGGTCCAGTTATCGGTTCTGCAGGTTAAGCTGTTTAACAAATCCCCCCACCAGAGGCGAAGGGAGCGCAGAACTTACCAGAGTGAAGATTCCTTGCAAGAGTTTTTTAAAAGAATTTTTAGGTGTGCGGCCGGTGCTAAACAATTGCCCACTTCCTTTTCCCCACTCCCTGCTTGCCACTTCACTTTTCCCCGCCACCTTTCCCTAGTGAAGCCATTAATTTTCATCGGTCTTATCTTTTTGACGGCGCACATCACCACTATCTCTGCGTCACCGGATTTCATCCCCGCAAACCCGCCGGAAATGAAACCCATCAAGAGTCATTGGACCGCCGCCTATCGTACCGCAAAACTATTCCTGCACGGCGTCAACCTCGGCAATTATCTCGAAGCTCCGCCCGACAAAGATTGGGGCATTTCTTACGAAGCCTTGGAATTCACCCAAATGCATCGTGAAGGTTTCGACCACGTCCGCGTTCCCATCGGCTGGCATCATTACGCCGGACCCGCGCCGGACTTCATCCTCGCGCCGGAAATTTTTTCGCGCGTTGATTTCGTCGTCACCAACGCACTGGCGGCGCATCTCGCCGTCCTCATCAACATCCATCACTTCGACGAATTCGACCGCGACCCCAGCAACGCCACCCCTGAATTCCTCGCTATCTGGCGACAGATCGCCGCGCACTACAAAAAATTTCCGCGCACCCTCGCCTTTGAACTCGACAATGAGCCGCACCAAAACGCTACCACCAAAGCCGTGAATCCCATCTACGCACTCGCCATCAGCGAGATCCGCAAAACCGATTCCAAACACACCATCTTTGTCGAGCCCGGCAACTGGGGCGGCATCGACCAGATCACCAATCTCGTTCTGCCGCCGGATAAAAACCTCATCGTTTCCGCGCATTGCTACGACCCGTTTTATTTCACTCACCAGGGCGCCACGTGGACCGGTAAGGATACGAGCATCACCAATATTGTGTTCCCCGGGCCGCCCCCCACGCCGCTCGTTCCCGCCACGAACGCGAACCGTTGGGTCGCCGGTTGGGTCAAAGATTATAACACGCTCCCGACTTATAAAAACCCCAGCAGCCCCATCGCTTTTGTCGATAAATTAAAATTCGCCCGCGCCTGGTCGGACTATTACGGCCGGCCCGTTCACATCGGCGAATTCGGCTGTTACATCAAAGCCGACCCCGTTTCGCGCGCCAATTTTTACGCCGCTTTTCGTCTTGCGGCCGAGGAAGAAAAACTTGGCTGGGCCATCTGGGATTGGAGCGCCGGCTTCCGTTATTGGGACAAGCAGAACAACCAACCCATGCCGGGAATGCATGAAGCACTTTTCGGAAATTAAATCCGGGCTAATAGATTTTCATCGGCCAAACCCAGTCGCCCTGTCCAAAATCTGTAGTGCCGCTTTTGGCGCTGACCGTTTGCCCGCCGTCATCTTTTTCGTTCCATCCGATCGAATAGAGAATAAACTTTCCATCGGCGGTTTTATCATATTTCAATGATTGGCCGCCGATCAGGTCGTGCGGGATCTGTTCCAGGAACTCCGGCGACAACGCATCCAACGAATCCGGATAGTCGCCGCGCGCCAGGCGATAGCGTTCCAGGGCGCAGACGATGATCGTTTCATTTGCCATCGTTTGGTTCCGCGCAACCACCTGCGAGGCCTTATCGAAATTTGGCAAAGCCAGCGCTGCCCAGACACGGAAGGGAGAGAAGTGCTTGAACTGCGCTTCCAAATCCGATCGCTTCTGCGCAACGACATGCGGCGACACGTTTCCCGTCGTTGCATCGAAGGTCTCCCCAATATCCCATGTCCATCGCGCGATGACCACCATGTTCTGGTAAAGCCAGCCGTGCGGCGCCAACACAACGAGCACATAAAACGGGTCGCGCAGATTCTGCCAGAAACCGGAACCGCGGTTGCCGGCATTGAACTTGGCGACATCGGAACCCTGCAACCGGGAGGTAAGTTCCAACGACGCGATCCGTTCACCTTCAAATCCCCGGCGAAACTCTTTGGGGAGATCAATGGTTTGCAGGTCCGATTGCAACACGGCGATCTGTCCGGCGCCCCATTGCCCGGATCGCAATCCCTCCTGCACGACGTCCAAATACAAACCGGTCACCGCTACATCGATCATGGTCGAGACCAGCACCGTGGGTCTTCCTTGTGTCAATCGACTCAGCTCGCGGAGAAATCTCAATTCGTCCAACGCCTTGTCGGGCTGATGCAACACGAGGTAACAGCGCGTCAGGTGCGCAACGTTCTGCGCCAGGAACCTGTATGTCACGAAATTCAACACCGGAGTTTCCCAAGGACGCTGGTAATCACCGCCCATCCGCACGAATGGACGCTCCAAAGATTGGCGGATCAACTCCAGTTGTGGCGCGAATTGACGGCTGGTTTCGATGAAGTCAACGGCCTTCGCATGAGTTATCTGGGCCAGGGCAATCGGAAACGCATTCGACGACTTAAGGAGATCGGACAATTCCGGACTCGATTTTCCGTTCTGACGCACCAGCCAGCGTTGCATCTCGGGCATACCAAACACATTCGACTCCGCCGGCACGGGCGCTGGAACGTATGCGCTCCAATCGAAGTTCGCTCCCCTGGCCGCCAACTCGCGCTTGCATCGTTCCCAGGCATCTTTGCCACGCCAATCTTCCTCCAAATAAAACAAAGCAATCAACGTAGCAAAGACCGCAAGACCCAACAAAATCCGCCGCCCGGTGCGCCACCCCCTGGATGTTTGCTGCAATGATTCTTTCATAATTATTTTCGCGCTTTTAAGTCACCAAAAATCTGTTTCCCAGTTCGCTTCTCGGTTGAGGTGTATTCTTCTTCGGCGGTTCGGCATCGCGCCGCTCTTCTGATCCAACCAGCTCCGCCAGCAGGTGTTGTTGCTGCTTGAAATCAGTCGCCATCTCCGACGACACATTTTTCACCGTCGTCGCCCCCGGACTCCGCATCGAAGCATTCGCCACCAGGATCGCCAGCCACACCACCGCCAGTCCCGCCCAAACCTTCCGGCACGGCGAGATCAATTCCCGCCAGATATTTTCCGGCAAGTGCGCCAGCCAACTTTGTTTCTTCGTTTCTTTGTTGTTCAACCCGCCCAGCACTTCCTTTCGGAGAGCATCCAGCTTTGGCTCCGCACTGCGGTGTTTCTCCAACAAAATGTCACGCGGACTTTTCATCTGTTACCTCCAATAATTTTCGCAACGCTTTTTTCGCGTAATGCAATCGTGACTTCACCGTGCCAAGTTGCGCCTCCGTGATGCGCGCAATCTCCTCCAGCGAAAAATCCTCTACGAAATGCAGCAGCAACACCTCGCGCTGCGCTAACGGCAATCGGTTCAGCAATTCCATAAACTCAGCCTCCTGCTCTTTGCGGATGAGCCAGTCATCCGGTCCTTCCTCAAATTCAACCGGCATTGCGCCCAGCTCCTCGCGCAGATCCGCTTCGCGATTTTGTTTGCGCCACCGCTGGATGCACTTTTGACGGGCAATGCCGAAAAGCCAGCTCCCAAACTTGTCATCGTCCCGCAAACCGCCGATATGCCGCACCGCCGCGATAAATGTTTCCTGCACAATATCCAGGCCCGCCTGTTCAGCGCGCTCCAGTTCAAAGACATAGACATACAGTGGAAGTTGGTAGCGTCGGAAGAGGACGTTCCATGCCTCAGGTTCCCCGGCCCTGGCCTGCGGCACGGGCAGTTGTTCGCGTTCAGCCACTACCAGCATTTATACTCCGTAGAATGCAACCGGCGAGAAAAGGTTCAACCTTCCGCATCATTTCCCGTCTTTCCCCGAATCCAGTGTTGCCAAGTCCACGCCAAACGCGCTAAATCAAGAGATTAATGGCCACGGTTGCCCAACATCTTCGCGCCGCGCGCGAGGCGCAAAAGCTCTCGATCAACCAGATCGCCGAGGTCACCAAGATCCGCACCGACCACCTTCGCGCCCTGGAAGACGGCAATTATAATATTTTTGCCGCCCCCGTTTACATCCGCGGCTTCGTCCGCAACTATGCCACGTTCCTTAAACTCGATGTCCCGCAGGTAATGGCCGCACTGGATAGCGAGTTGGGCCGAAATGAAAAATTTGCCGTCCCCCCGCCGTTGTCCAACGAACCGAAGGGCGCGATGGATTTCGTCACCCTCCAACTTTCCAAACTCAACTGGCGCATCGGCGTGACCGTCGTCGGTGGCGCAATAGTGCTCATCCTGTTGGTCGTGGTCATCACCGCCTGGACCCATCACAAAAAAGCCGACCCCTTGAACGGATTAAAGCCCGGCGTCTATCAGCCCGCCAAAAATTCCGGCGACACCCTCCCCGTCCCCGCTCCGAAACCGGCGCGTTAGGAAGCAGCCCCGTTGGTCCGTAAAACAAAAGGCCGGAAACATTTCAACGTTTCCAGCCCCTGATGGATGCAAAAACCTCCACTGGTCAAAGCCCGCCATCGACCAGCCAGCGTCCGGTTTGCTCGTCCTTGCGCAGCGCAAGATTGAATTTTTTTACATCACCATTCTTAAACTTGATATTGTAAGGGACAAACTGGTCCTGATTGACGGCCGAGCCAAAGGGTGTCCCTAAACTTACGAGCTCAAGGCCGTCAAGATATTGCTTGATCGGGTCGGTGAGCGGAAACATGGTGAACTTTCCGGCTTCATTCCAGTCACCGCGCCCGCACGCTTCAAAAAAGGTCCGGGCGGATTGCTCTGCGGTCATGTTCGAATATTTTTCGTCACCCGGTGTGCTTTGCTGTTTTTGCATCCACGATACGTCCGCGGGCAACTCGATGGAAAAGACGCTCGCGTCAATCAACGTGTTGTAATCAATCTGGTTGATTTCAAGCACGGACACATCTCCCGCGCTTCCATGCATGGTGACATTCACGGATTCGAGCAATTCACTTTCCTCGTCAAAGACGTAAACCCGCCGCGTGTCGGTCGTCTCAAAAAACTTGTTCTTGAGATAATCATCCTCCGGCAGGTTGGATTTGGCTTCCACCGTAACGACGGTTTTTGCACGACCGCCCTGCGATTCCGTGGTCACCGTTACTGGCCACCCATGGGCCTGGATCGCCTGGAGTTCGTCGTTAAGGGTTTGGCTCAAGTCCGCCATCTTATGCAGCCATTCCGTATCAAAGGCACTGGCCGAAGGCTGGTCCAGTCTCATGGCGAAGTTCGCATGCCGGTCGAACAGCAGGGTGGACTTGCCGTCCATAAGCGCCACTCTCCCGGGCTTCTCAACCCGCCACTTGAGCTCAGGCGTGAACTGTTTCCATAATTCGATATTAACAAAGCCCTGGTCGGGCATGATGGCGGCAAAGTTATCGAACGGAACGGTGCGTAATTGGCAACGCAGATGAATGCTGTTGAGTTTGGCCGCCGCCTGCGCGCCTTTGGCCAGCGCTTCGACCGCACGGGCCTCTGCCCTGGGCGTGGTCAGAAGAATGACCGAAAGAATGACGGCCGCACATGCGGCGGCGCCCAACCCGAATCCCCAGCGATATTTCAATAATCTACTCATAATGTTTTCCCTTTCCGGCTTGTACTCTTCCCGATGGATCCGCCGCATGACCGGTTCAACAATTCTCACGGCGGCAGCGGCTTCGCCGCGGGCGGTGAGCCTTTGTTGCAGGCGCGTGATTGCTTCGTATTCAGCACGGCAATCCGCGCAGGTTTCCAGGTGTGCCCGGCATTGGAGTGATTCATTGCAGTCAAGCAACGCTTCCGCCAGCGCGGCCAAGTTGTCCCGGCATTCGGCGCAGTTCATGGTTTTTGTATTTGGTTGACGGTTTGTTCCACGCGTTCGCGCGCTTTAAGTTCCTGCCGAAGCAGGGCGTACGCTCGCGACAGCGTTTTAGTGACCGTGCCGATCGGCATGTCGAGGCGTGTGGCCACTTCCTGGCAGGAAAGCCCCTCGTAATACCTCAGCACTATCACCTGACGATGGTTTTCAGGCAGGACCGCAATGGCTTCTTCCAGGGGATAATCTTTAGCGTCGTCGTTGTCGGTCGTCATGGTCTGCGCGACTTCGCAATCCCGCCGCTGATGGAGTTCGAGGCGGAATTGTTCCTTGGCCACCCGCCCTGCGATGCCCAGCAACCAGGAGTAAAACGACTCCGGCTTGCGAAGCTTCTTCAAGGAGAGGAATGCCCGCACGAACGATTCCTGCGCCGCTTCCTCCGCCTGCGGGAGGTTTCCCACCCGCGCGGCCAGATACGAGAACAGCGGCTTCTGGTAGCGATCCACCAGCCGACCGAAGTCCTCCGGATGACCATCCCGGCTCCGCTCGACGTATTCCCTGTCGGTCAATTCCATGTGTTGTCCTGTTCAAACGAATTCATATCGTCATTCATTAGTGAGGCTCAGGGACGATTTGCGACCTGTCGGGTTAAACTATTAGCGGTGATGACATTCAAAGTTTGTTTCTTTGATACGCCAGGGAAGGAAAGGCTGCTTAACGCGAATTGGTGAACTATAGCTGTGGATTGCTTTGGAGGCCGGCAGTCTCCCTGAAATTTGAGGGTGAAACCTGTTCTGGAACCCTCTTCGCGATTGATCGGGGTGGTACTCGGGGCTTCTACCCTCTCCAAATCAAACCGATCAATAGCGTTAACGCGCACACATAGATTGCCGCCAGCACATCATCGATTGTCACACCCAACCCTCCCGGCAACGACTGGCTTTGCCGCACCGGCCACGGCTTCCACACATCGAACAACCGGAACGCGGCAAACACCCCGAGCGTCGGCAGCCAATGCGTTTTCGAGAAAAAATAGGCCGCCGGTGGCAGCGCACCCGTCTTCCACATCAACATTCCCAGCCATCCCGCAAAACAAATGGGCATGGCCGCGATCTCGTCGAACACCACCGAACCCGGATCTTTTTGCCTGAGAATTTTTTCGCCCACTCCGCAAAGCCAGACCGAGAGGACCACACCCATGAGCGTTCCCGCCCCAAACAGCCACACATTGCCCGGCATCAGCAACAGGGCAAACCACACCAACCCCACGATGGAACCAAAGGTGCCGGGCGCAATAGTAATCCGTCCGATGCCAAAACCCTGGGCCAGCCAAAGAAGTGCCGCGTTCACATGTCGGTCAGATAAAGCATCCGGTTGCGCCAGAGATAAAACCAGCCGGATAACAACGTCAGCACCACGGCAAGCCAGATGGAAATTACGGCGAACGATTGCACCCAAGGCACACCGCCTATCTGGAATCCAAATATTGCGCCAACCACACCCCATTCCGTGTAACTGTGTTGGATGAAGATCGCGATGATCGCCACCATTTGGGTGATGGTCTTGTGCTTGCCGTAGCCTTCCGCTGCCAGCACCAGATTTTTCGACGCCGCCAGCAGCCGCAATCCTGTGATGGCGAATTCCCGCGCCACCACGATTACAGCCATCCACGCCGGGATCCAGCTATGCCCCTCCGCGTCCCGCACTCCTACGAACGCGATGAACGCCGAGCACACCATGATCTTGTCCGCCAGGGGATCCATGAGGATGCCAAAATTCGTGATGAGTTTATTGCGGCGGGCGATGCTGCCATCCATCCAGTCCGTGATGGCCGCCGCCACGAACAGCGCCAGCGCGATGGTTTCGTGAAAACGCACCTGCGAGAACAACACCGCCAAAAAAGCCACCGTCATCGCAAAACGCGACACTGTGAGTTTGTTCGGCAGGTTCATTATCGCCAGCGCTCCCAATCGGTGAGGAAGATTTGCATCGGCATCATCCCTTCCACATCCATCGTCTTTGTCAGCGGGAACCCCCCCGGTATTCGCCGGCTCGTCAGGACCCCCAAAGCAAAGTTCGCCCAGCTTCTGTCACCTGCCATGATCCATTCAGACAGAAAACGCCTGTCCGTCGTCAAGGGGGTCAGATAAACGGCGCTGATATGCTTTTGGAAATCATTCACGTAAAGGAAATCCGGATAGTTTGCTTCAGTCAGTAATTTATCCTTTACCGTCTCCGAATAATCCTCCCAGTGCGGATCATCCTTTTGCGGGAAAGAACTCTGGGCATCCCGGGTCAACCAGATCGATTGGCGATGACCGTACCAGGCCACTGCCCACGGCATGTCGCTCATGATCAATTCATCCGGCTTCATGAAAGCCGAAAAGGTCTGGATCAGGCCCGGCTTATAGGGATAGGACTCCGGACCCGGCCGGGAAGGCAGGAGCCTGATGAACGGGAGGATCAAAGTCACGCACGCCGTCATCGAAATCAAAAAAGGCAGGCAGGTGACGATGCCAAACAAGGTGACCACCGCGTAACGTAATTGTCTCACCGGCAAAGTCATCTGGTCCAGGAAAACAAAAAACAGGCTGGCGCCATACACCGTCACCAGCGGGAACAACAAAATAAGATAATTTTCCGAATTCAATCCCGGCGAATCTTCAGAAAGTTGTGTCCGTGACCCCGCCTGCACCAGCACAAACAATCCAAGGCACATCAGGACAAAGTAACGGATCCGCCGGATGGCCAGGTTGCGGAACCCGATCAACAATCCGGCCAAAAACAATGACGTCACCCAGTTGCCTCCCAAGGTCGGAAGATCGGTCTGTAAGATGGTCTTGATATTGGCCAGCAGTTTCTGGGCGATCGCGGTGATCGATGTTTGGGGATTGGGATGCAAAGAGCGTTGTAGTTGATATGCAGAATATCCGGGCAGGCCGTTGCCTTCCATCGCGGTATATGAACTCGTGCCAAACGGCTGCCCCGTCAGTTTGATATTGCGCACGATCCATGGCGTCGTTACCACCGCAAATACACCCACGGCGATCAACGCCAGGACGACGCGCCGCTGTCCGCCGAATATCATGATAAAGGCGACCACGGGAATGATGACGAACAGAAAACCATACCGCGTCATCCCCCCAAGCCCGGTGAGCAGGCCGATCGCCCCGGCCAATAAAAATATTCCACTCCCCTGCATTTTCGGCTCGCGCATCTCACGGTCGAACAAGGTCAGGCACCATGCCAGTGAAATGAAGATCAACGCCAGCAACATGGTGGAAAGTCCGGACAACGTGAACTGCCACAGAGATTCCGAACAGAACAGTAAAACACCGGACATCCAGGCGACCCGGGTATCGAAATGTTTTTTCGCCCAAAAAAAAGTCAGCAAAATGATGCTGAAAAACAGGATCTGATTGAAAACCCCGATATAAAAATCACCCGGATTCCAGGAAAACTTCCCGTCACTCATCCAGATCGGGTTGGTGAGCGACTCATTGAGGGTTGGCAGATGACCCTTAATGAACCCCGGCATCACCCCGCGAACCGCGTTAAAAACTTTGTTGAACCCGTGGTAAAATTTCATCCATCCCGCCAGTACCACCGGGTAAACCGGGGGATTCGAGACATCCGGATGCATCCCGTTGATCCGTGCATAATCAGGCTTCTCATCCGCGCTTGCGGGAGGAGATTTCTTCTGGTTCACGTTTTGAATCAGATACATGCTGAACGGCCGCACAAATAATGTCGTATAGCCATTCCCCTCGGATATGTTGCGCGCCACCTGCGCCGAATCCATCGCCTCCTGCGTCGAAAAATTCCTGAAATAACGCCAGTCGCAGAACATCACCAGCAGTACCAGTACCAGCCCGGCCAGCACACGGTTCCGCCACCGGAGCATGCTCGCTCCTTCTTCAAATTTATGGATAAGTTCTTGTGCTTGCATGTTTAAAAATCTTCCAAGTGATATTCATGCAACTTCCGGTGTAACGTCCGCCGGCTCATGCCGACTTTTTTAGCCGCCAGCGTCCGATTGCTTCCCGATTCTTTTAATGCCCGGATGATTAGCTGTTTTTCGGCCTCATGCACAGTCAAATTTCCGCCCGCCAGCGCCCGTTGCGGGTCCGGTGGCGCCCCCGCCCCGTTCCGCACCGATATCGGCAGATCGCGCGGCAGCACCTTTTCCCCACGGCACAACACCACCGCGCTTTCGATGGCTGTGCGCAACTCCCGCACGTTTCCGGGCCACGAATACGCCATCAACAGGTCCATCGCCTCCGGGGTCAGTTCCCTCACTGGCTTACCGTTTTCCTTCGCAAATTCGTGCAAAAAATTCTGCGCCAGCAAGGGTACGTCCGCCATCCGCTCACGCAACGGTGGCAGCGTGATCTCCACCACGCGCAGCCGGAAATACAGGTCCTCCCGGAACTTCCCCGCCTTCACCTGCTCCTCCAGGTTCTTGTTTGTCGCCGTCACCAGCCGCACATCCGCGCTCAATGTCTTGTTCGATCCCACCCGTTCAAACGTCCGTTCGCCTAAAAATCGCAGCAGTTTTATCTGGATCGTCGCATCGATCTCCCCGATCTCATCGAGGAACAACGTCCCGCCCTGCGCCTGCTCAAATCTCCCGATGCGCCGCTCGTGCGCCCCGGTGAATGCGCCGCGCTCGTGCCCGAACAATTCGCTCTCCAGCAATGTGGGCGATAGTGCCGCGCAATGCACGCTCACCATCGGTTGCTTCGCCCGCGGACTCAGTTGATGAATCGCTTTGGCGATCAGCTCTTTGCCCGTGCCGCTTTCGCCCGTCAGCAAGACCGTCGCGCGCGTCGGTGCCACCTGTTTCACCACGTCCAACACCTCCTCCATCGCCGGCGATTTCCCGATGATGTTCTCCATCCCAAATTTTTTGTCCAACTGCTGCCGCAACGAGACGTTCTCGGTTTCCAGCTTCTGGTTCCGCAAGGCCCGCGCGATGCGCATCTCCAATTCATCGATCTGTAACCGTCCTTTTGCGATATAATCATCCGCCCCATGTTTCATCGCATCCACCGCCAGCTCTTCCGATCCATAGGCCGTCATCAAGATGCAGATCGGGGGCTTGCTCAATGATTTTGCGCGCCCGATCAACTTCATCCCGTCCTCGTTCGGCAGGCGGAAATCCGTGAGCATCACGTCAAAATGCTCCTGCTCCAGCAATCCCATCGCTGACTTCGCATCATCCGCCACATACACGTCGTAACGGTCCTCCAAAGCCGCGCGCAAGCCGTCCCGGGTCGGCTTTTCATCATCCACGATCAATAACATCGGTTTCATTTCAGTCATGCGACGGAGCCTCCAGCAAACGCGGACGCCGCTCATGGAGCGGCAGCCAGATGCGGAACGTCGTTCCCCGTCCCACGTGGCTCTCCAGATCTATGCGCCCATTGTGTGCGCGCACAATCCGCTGAACAATCATCAAACCCAGACCCGACCCCTTTTTCTTGGTCGTATAAAACGGTTCAAAGATCCGGTTGATCTGCTCCTGGGGAATCCCTCCACCGGTATCGCCCACGCTCACCCATACACCGTCACTGCCTTCACCCGTCTGGAGCGTCACCGTCCCGCCTTTGCTGGTCGCGTGCATCGCATTCTTTATCAAATTGACCAAAACCTGTTGTATCTGGGTTGCATCCATTGAAGCCAGCGGCAACGACGACGCCAGTTTGGTTTTTAAGTTCAAACCGCGATTCTCCAGTTCCGGCTGCAGCAACGCGAGCGTCTTGTGCACCACTTCATTCATGGACGAAGGCTTCAATTGCGGCGGCACCGGGCGGATCGCCTGCAAAAATTGTGTGATGATATAATCCAGCCGCGTGATCTCGCCCTTCGCCACATCCAGATACTTCTCCAACTTATCCACGCTTTCTGCATCCACCCGCCGGCTGTCATCAGCCGATAATCGGGAGCCGCGCGCGCCGCGTTCCTGTCCTTCGCTCTTTGACCCGCGACCCGCCTTCATCTTTGTCACCTCCCGCTCCATAAGTTGCAGGTGAATGTGCAGCGCGTTCAGTGGATTGCCTATCTCGTGGGCCACGCTCGCCGCGAGCAGCGTCAATGCCTGGATGCGTTCGCTTTCAATCGCTTCAAACGTTTTCTGCCGCGCCTCCGTCGCATCGTGAAAAATCAGCGCCACACCGGAACTGCCCGGGGCATCGCCATCCAACGGTGCGGCATAAAGACGCAAAAAGCGCGGTCTCGGATAACTCACTTCGAACTCATGTCGCACCACATGCTGCCCGCCCTCGGCATCCATCTTCGCGAGCTGTTTCCAATCCAGTTCCGGCAAAATATCACTGATATGGCCGCCCTCCACCTCATTCTGCAGGCCGATCAGCCGCGTCACCGCCTCGTTGAAATACACCACCCGCCCCTTTTCATCCACTACCAGCACCCCGTCCTCGATCGTATTAAACAGCGTCTCCAACAGGCTGCGTTCGCGCGCCAGCCGTTGCACCACCGATTGCAAACCTTCGGCATCCAGCCGATTGATGCGGCCGAGAACTTTGTCTAAAAAGCTAGACTTGGATGGAGGCATTTTAAGCGTTCAGCAATATACGACACGTGAAAAGGAGACGATTGCGACAAAATTGATTTCTTGTCACTGGCCACCTGTCACATGTCATTTGAGTTACCACCACTTTTTCTTTTTGAAATACCAATACGTCAAAGCGGTCGATGTTATCATCACGCAGGCTGCGGTGAGATATCCGTATTTCCAATGCAGCTCGGGCATTCCCTCGAAATTCATCCCGTACCAGGTTCCCAGCACCATCAACGGCGTCGTGATGACCGTGATGAGCGTCAGCAGCTTCACCACTTCGCCAGTGTGGTTCGATGACATATTCAGGTACGCCTGCAAAATTCCCGCCAACGCATCCGTATAGCTTTGCGCCATATCGGAGATGTACGTCAGCGAATCATACAGGTCCCGGTAATAGGGCACCAGATGCGGTCGGATCAACTTGAACTCTCCCTTCGCAAACCGTCCCAGCACTTCGCGTTGTGGCCCGATGATGCGCCGCAGGTGGAACACCTCTTTCTTCACCTGCAAAATGCGATTCAGCGTCTCCTGCGTCGGTTTTTGCAGCGCCGATTGTTCCAATTCCTCGATCTCCTCGGAAAGCTCATCCAGCGCCGGATTGTAATTATCTATCACACAATCCAACAGCTCGTGCGCCACCCGGTCCGGCGCGCGCGCGATGCCCATCGTCCCCTTCACCGCCCGGTCTTCCGTCAGTGAAATGGAACGTAGCGGCGTGACGTGATAGGTCACCAGATAATTTTTGCCGAGAAAAAAATCCAGTTCCTTGGTCGCAAACACCCCGTCCTGCCGGCTGTAATCCACCGCATGGATCACCATGAACAGATACGGCGTGAACAAGTCGTTCTCCTGTGGCAGATATTCCTCCACCTTCGGCGAGGGGCTCACCGCCACGCAATCTTCGATGGACAACGGATGAAAATGAAAAACCGTTTCCAGGACGAATTTCACCTCTTCCTCCGTGGCATTTTCCAGGTCCACCCACAGGAAAAGATTTGCGTCCTTCAGCACCGTCGGCATCAGAAATCTTTCGATGTCGCGGCTTTGCAACTTCCCCTGCGTGGTAAAAACGAGCGAACGGATCATGCGGATTGGGTTTGCCAGCGGCTCATCGCGCGCATGTTAAATTGCGCCGATGCCAACGCAAGAATCTTTGTTGAAACAACGGCGATTTGAGGCACATTGCCATGGGCATGAGCGCGGAACCCAAGTATCTGAAAGGCCAACTGCTTCTCGATAGCGGCCAGCTGGGCGGCTCCTTCTTTCAACATACCGTCGTCCTCATCTGCGAGCACAATGCCGAAGGCGCCTTTGGCCTCGTCCTCAACCGGCCCAAAGGCCAGACCGTCGGCGAAGTCCTCGTCGCCAACCTGCCCGAAATCCTTAAAGAAGCTCCCATTTACGTCGGCGGTCCCGTCCAGCCCGCCGCCCTGAGCTTTCTCCATTCCGATAATTTTCTATCCGAGTCCAACGTGATGCCCAACCTCAACCTCGGCCATTCCCTCGATGAACTCACCGACATCGGCGAATCGTTCTCGCCCACGCGGAAAGTGAAATTATTTGCCGGTTATGCCGGTTGGAGTCCCGGCCAGTTGGAAAGCGAAATGAAGCGCAACGCCTGGCTCACCCATCCTGCTTCCCTCGAATTACTTTTCGATATCAGCCCCGAAAAACTCTGGCGCACCATCCTCGACAGCAAAGGCTGGAAATACAAAATCCTCTCCCAGACTCCCGACGATTTGTCGTGGAATTGACCGCATTTTCGATTTTTTATTTTTTATTCATTAAGGCCAATTTTCACAGCCGTAATTAGCGTCATCAAAGTCCTCAACGTCATCCAGGTTTATCGGGTTTATCGCGGTATTCGCCCCGACCCCTACACCCCCATCAACATAAAAAACACCCTTAATTATGTCTAATTTTCCTTAATTCATGCTCGGCCACATCCGCATGTCTTAGCCAATTCATCCCCTCAACCCTCTGCTCTTGGCTTTCGACAGTCTTATTCAATTATCAAAGAACTGACGTCAATATATTTGAAAGTCAAACTTTGTCAAGTATTAGTCGGGGATACTTTCGGAATCTTGGGGAGCATAAGCAGAGTCCATACAGCATTCCCCTTATTCAATCGCCAATCCTTGCCGCGTTTCACATGGGAAATCACCAATTAAAACACTTCCGCACGCAAACCTGCCACTTCGCGCACCGTGCGCGCTATCTTTGAGAGCGTCCGCAATGGCAAATGACTGCAGCCCGTCCGGGCCATCGGTCGCGTCGCGGAATAGACTTGTACCAGGGGAATCTGCGCTCCCTCCGCCTTCAGCCGCTTCAGCCGCAGCGCATATTCCTCTATCTCCACTTCGGGCGGTTCCTGGCCATCGATCGCTGGAAACAGACTCTGGATCACTACCGGCCGCCGACGCGCCAGCTCCAGGATATTGCTCGTGATCTTCTCGATGGAAATCGTCGCGCCGTTTAACCTGGATATGTAAGCCTGCGTGCCGCCATCCAGCTTCGCCCAAATCTCGTCGCTTTCAGCCAGGTTTCTCAATCCATGCTGCACTTCCGGCCGGTCCAGCGTCGTCGAATTTGTGGTCAGCACCAGCTTGAAAAACGGGAACGCTCCCGTCGTGCGGATGCCCACGACCGACCGCACCACGTGCGCAAAATTCCTGGCCATGGTCGGTTCGCCATCGCCACTCAATACCACATGGCGCATCTGCAGCAGGTCCGCCGGCAATCGCGCATAACGCGGTAACTCCTTCAACCGATTCGCATACGCCATCGCCAGCGTCGCGCTCAATTCATTCGTCATCGTCCCGATGTCCATTTGCAGTGCCCGTGCCGGCACGTTGCGGTCTATCTCACAATACAAACATTGAAAATCACACCTGACTACCGGGTTCATGTTGACGCCCACGGATAAACCATTCGCCCGCGGCGAAATCACCAGGTAGACAAATTGGTTCTGGAGAAAATCCCGTGGATAGCCAAACGCTACTTCATCAGAAATCAGTGCATGTCCCGCTGCCTGGCTGTCCCCATTTCCGGTTCGACTAATCATGATGGTCCAATTTAGGACCCGCCCGTCAGCCTCCGCTAAACGGATGTTGGCGAAAGTTTAGCTCCATTTGCGGAACTTAAAAATCAATCAAATCCAGCCCCTCCAATGCCCTCCACGCCTTAACCCCTTAAGAATGAATGTGCATCCATCAATAAAACTTCTTCTCCCCCCTCAGTTCCAGAACCAGTGCTAAAACAACCCTCATTTTTGGTCGTACCAGATGTTCAGTCCCTTGCCCGTTTCCAGGAAGGATTTCATGCTGGAGAGCACCCGCGGCCAGCCACGCGAAACTTTTTTTACCATCGTCGAACCCGCCTTGAAGCTGTCATGCGTCACCACCAGGTTCACCATGTCCTCCACCTGCTCGATCTCAAATGTGACCCGCGATTTGTCCCCCACATTATCCGGGCTGGCCCAGCTCAAGACCAACCGCTTGGGCGGAACGCTCTCCAAAACTTTCCCGACGATGTACACCGGGTCGGCCTCTTCTTCAAAGTGGTGCTCCCACTTCGAACCTTTCTTCCAGTCCGAAACATTCGTGGCTCCGCCCCAATATTGGCGCGTGAATTCCGGTTTGGTGATGGCCGCCCACAATTGTTTCGGCGTCGTACGGATAAAGGTCGAGTAAACCAACTTTGGCTTTTGCATAGCGTTATTCTTTCTCGTCTTTGTTTTCATTGAGATTTTTCCAGTTCGCTCAATGCCCGCAGGTGAGCGTGAGCCCCTTGCCCGTTTCCAGGAATGATTTCAAGCTCGAGAGCACGCGCGGCCAGCCCGACGAAACCCCTTTGGTCATGGCCGAACCGGCTTTCAATTGGTCGTGCGTCACGATGAGATTCACCATGTCCTCGATCGGCTCGATCTCAAAAGTGACCCGTGATTTATCCGCCAGATGGTTGGGAGCGGCCCACGTCAGCACCAAACGTTTGGGCGGGACGCTTTCCACAACTTTTCCAGTGATCCCAACGGTGCGTGACTCGTCCTCAAAGACGTGTTCCCATTTTGAGCCCTTCTTCCAATCAGAGACATTCACGCCCGCACCCCAATACTGACGGGTGAATTCAGGCTTCGTGATCGCCGCCCACAATTGTTTCGGCGTCGTACGGATAAAGGTCGAGTAGACCAACTTTGGCTTTTGCATAGTGTTATACTTTCTTGTTTTTGTTTTCTTCGAGATGTGTTTTCAGTTCACTCAACGCCTCCAGGTAGTGGCGTTCATATTTGCCGATCCAGCGCTCGTAAATCTCGTGCAACGGCACCGGATTCAGGTAATGCAGCTTCTCGCGCCCGCGCCAGACCGTGGCGACCAGGTTCGCGGACTCCAGCAAGGCCAGATGTTTAGCCACCGCCTGCCGGGTCATGTCCAAATGCGCGCAGAGCTCCCCCAGGGTCTGCCCATTGTTCTGGTGCAACTTATCCAGCAACGAGCGCCGGCTCTCATCCGCCAATGCTTTGAACACTGCATTCATCACGCGACCAATATGCAACCAAATGGTTGCATATGTCAAGCGCCATTTAATTTTTATTTCTTCATGCCCTTCCTCCTTCCACAATGACCGCACGAAATGAACCGGGCTGTATTCCTTGACCGCGACGGGACGATCATCCAGGACCGGAATTATCTGAACCGTCCCGAAGACGTCGCCATTTTCCCTGGCGCGGGCAACGCCTTGCATTCGTTGGCCAAGGCCGGATTCAAGCTCCTCATCGTCTCCAACCAGTCCGGCATCGGGCGGGGCTACTTCACGCTGGCCGAAGCGGAAAAGGTCAATGCGCACCTGCTTCGCGAACTCGCGCGTGACCGCGTTTATTTTGAAAAAGTGTATATCGCGCCCGAAGCGCCGGAACAGCCCAGTCGTGGCCGGAAGCCTTCGCCCCAGTTTTTGTTCGATGCCCGCGATGAGTTTAATTTGAACCTCGCACAAAGCTTCATGGTCGGAGACAAGCTGATCGATCTGGAATGCGGCTGGAATGCCGGAGTAAAAAAAAGTATTCTCGTCCGCACCGGTTACGGCACCGAAGTGGAAAAAGCCGAGGCGAACAAATTATCGCGCGCCATCGTCGTGGATGACCTCGTCGGCGCGGCCAATTGGATTTTAAGTGAGTCCGCTCACTGATTTAACAATTTAACGGTTCACAAATTATATGTGTGGAATTATCGGGTATGTCGGAAAAAAAGCGGCCTCACCCATCCTTCTCGAAGGATTGCGGCGTTTAGAATACCGCGGCTATGACAGCGCAGGCATTGCGGTGCTAGGCGGAGGCGACCTGGTCCTTCGCAAGAAAAAGGGCCGGATTGATAGCGGCCTCGCCGCCGTCCTGGAGGCCGCTCCCGTCATCGGCACGCCCGGCATCGGCCACACGCGTTGGGCCACCCACGGCGTCCCCTCCGACAAAAACAGCCATCCGCAATTCGATCAGGCCGAACGCATCGCCATCGTCCACAACGGCGTCATCGAGAATTACGATGCGTTGAAGGAAAAACTCCTCGCCGCCGGTCACACGTTCAAGTCCGATACCGACACCGAAGTGCTCGCCCATCTCATCGGCGATTACTTCGAAAAATCGCGCCGCAAAAAAGGCGATCGCCTCACCCAGGCCGTTTGCGATGCCTTGCGCGAATGTATCGGCACTTATGGCCTCGCGGTCGTTTCCGCAGATGAGCCGGACAAGATCATCGGCGCGCGCCGCGGTTCCCCGCTCATCATCGGCATCGGCAAAGGCGAAAATTTTCTCGCCAGCGACGCCAATGCCATCGTCGCGCACACGAAAAAGGTTGTTTATCTCAACGATTACGACGTCGCCACCATTACGGCCAAACGTTTTGACGTCATCAATCTCGGCACAGACACCGCCAAGATCCAGATCAGCCAGCTTGAATTTGATCACGAGGACGCCGTGCGCGGCGAACACGCCCACTTCATGCTCAAGGAAATGTTCGAGCAACCGCGTACCATCGAGAACGCTCTGCGCGGCCGCATCGATCTCAAGAACGCCACCGCCAAAATCGGCGGCCTGAATCTGAGCGAAGACGAATTACGCGGCATCAACCGCATCATTATCGCGGCCAGCGGCACCAGCTGGCACGCCGCCCTCGTCGGCGAATATCTTATCGAGGAACTCGCCGGCATTCCCGTCGAGGTCGAGTTTGCGCATGAGTTTTGTTACCGCAACGCGCCGCTGGAACCCGGCACCATCCTGCTCGTGCTCTCGCAATCCGGCGAAACTGCTGACACGCTCGCCGCCCTGCGCGAAGCCAAACGGCGCGGCCACAAGGCGCTCGCCATCGTCAACGTGGTGGGTAGCACCATCGCCCGCGAAGTGGATGGCGGCATCTATATGCACGCCGGCCCCGAGATCGGCGTCGCTTCCACCAAAGCGTTCGTATCCACGCTCACCGTCCTCACGTTGCTGGCCATCCATCTGGGCCGCCTGCGTTCGCTCGCCGCGACCCGTGCCCTGGAAATCCTTCACGCGCTCGCCGCCTTGCCGAAGCAGATCGAAAAAATCCTGGCGCAGGATGGCGCCATCAAAAAGCTCGCGAAAAAATATTATAAGGCCAATGACTTCTTTTTCCTCGGGCGCGGCTACACGTTTCCCATCGCTCTCGAAGGCGCGTTGAAGCTGAAGGAAATCTCCTATATCCACGCCGAAGGTTATTCCGCAGCCGAGATGAAGCACGGTCCCATCGCGCTCATCGATAAAAAGACCCCCACCGTTTTCCTCGTGCCGCAGGATTCTGTCTATGAAAAGACCATGGCCAACCTCGCCATGATCCGCGCGCGCAAAGGTCCCATCATCGCCATCGCCACCGAAGGCGACAAACAGATCAAAAAAGTCGCCAACGACGTCATCTTCCTGCCCAAAACGCTCGCGCCGCTGAATCCCATCCTCGCGAGCATCCCGTTGCAACTGTTCGCCTATCACATCGCCGTCGCCCGCGGTTGCGACGTGGACAAGCCGCGCAATCTGGCCAAGAGCGTGACGGTGGAGTGAGTTGTTGCCGTAAAATAGTTGGACGAAATTTTGCATTCCAGGGCTAAAAAATGATTATCCGAAACTTTTTGGTCCTGGCTTCGGCTTGGTCCCATTGTGAAAAATTAAATCCGAAATTCGCCAATTTCCTTGGTATTAGAAAAAAATCACGGTGAGTTTGTTGCCGGAACCCCCTTAAGAATTGTGGAGTTGTCGCTGTTTACAACATAAACATTGCCCCCGCCATCCACTGCCACGCCGGCAAGATTGCCAAAACGCGCTTCGCTCCCCGTGCCATCGGAGTTTTCATTACTGCCAACTTTTCCGGCCAGCGTCGTTACTACTCCCGCCGGAGTTATTTTCCGGATTGTGCGATTGCCGGTATCCGCCACATAGACGTTGCCCGCTCTATCCACCGCCAAGCAGTGAGGTCCCCAAAACCGCGCAGCATTTCCGTTCCCGTCGTCACTGCCAACATTGCCCAGGGAAGCAGGTCCAGTCAGTCCGGTCTGTCCAGCCAGGGTGCTCACAACACCCGCTGACGTTACTTTCCTGATCGTATGGTTCAATGAGTCTGCAACATAAATGGTGCCCGCATCATCCACGGCAATTCCCCAAGGATAATTAAACCGCGCCTCGCTCCCGATACCGTCCTTACTACCGCCCGTAACCCACCCATATTCAGACATCGAGACACTTCCAGCTAAAGTTGTCACCAACCCGGTTAGCGTTACTTTCCTGATCACGTGGTTGTCAGTATCAGCCACATACACATTGCCCGTATTGTCCACCGCAACTCCGCTAGGGCCACCATCCTTGCTGCCGAACCGGGCGGCGCTCCCGATGCCATCCGCGCTACCAAATTTCCCCGCCATCCCGGCTAGTGTGGTCACAACTCCCTCCGGTGTAACTTTGCGGATTGTATCATTGCCTTCATCCGCCACATACACGTTGCCTGAATTGTCCACGGTCACGTCGAAAGGATCCGTAAACCGTGCGTTGCTCCCTATCCCATCTACGCTGCCACGTTGGCCTGCTAACCCTGCCAGCGTGGTCACTGCGCCCTGGGGTGTCATTTTCCGAATCGTGTCGTTGCCCGTGTCCGCTACATAAACATTGCCCGCCTTGTCCACTGCCGCGCCGCCAGGATACCGAAAGCTCGCGACGGTTCCAGTCCCGTCCGTGCTGCCAGTTCCGCTGGCTGATCCGGCCAGGGTCGTAACCACGCCGTCTGGCGTCACTATCCGAATAACATTGTTGCCTATGTCCGCCACATAAATGCTTCCATCTCTGCTGACCGCCACGCCGGAGGGTCCAAAAGATGGGATCCCGCCGAACCGCGCCGCAATTCCCTTTCCATCCACGCAGCCCAAGCTGCCAGCCAATCCAGCCAGCGTCGTTACCACACCCTTCGGCGTCACTTTCCGTATCGTGTGATTGTTAAAGTCTGCCACATAGACGTTGCCCGTTTTGTCAACCGTTACACCTTCAGGATCGTGAAACCGTGCAACCTTTGCTGATCCATCGTTGGTGCCTTGGCTGCCAGCAACTCCTGCCAATGTCGTTACCAATCCGTCCGGTGTTACCTTCCGAATGGTTTGGTTGGCTTTGTCCGCCACATAAATAATCCCGGCACCGTCCACCGCGACGCCGGATGGCCCGCCGAACAGGCTGCCGAATCGGGCGGCGCTTCCCCTCCCATCATTGGAACCTGAAACGTTCACCATTCCTGCCAACGTCGTCACCACACCCTCAGGCGTTACCTTGCGTATGGTATCGTCGGCGGAATCAGCCACATAGAGGTTGCCCTCGCGGTCTACTGCAATCCCTTGGGGATCATTAAACCGTGCCTCAGTCCCTTTTCCGTCCACAGTGCCTGGGCTGCCCGTCAGTCCGGCCAGCGTCGTCACGGCTCCATCAGGCGTGACCTTACGAATCGTTTCGTTGAGTGAGTCCGTCACATAGACGTTGCCAGCCTTATCCACTGCCACGCCTTGGGGAAAACAAAAACGCGCCATGGTTCCAATGCCATCCGCACTGCCCTTGCTGCCCGCCAATCCAGCCAGCGTCGCCACTTTGCCCTCCGGTGTCATTTTCCGTATCGTGTGATTGTCAGAATCTGCCACATACACGTTGCCCACACTATCCACCGCCACACTGAAAGGTTCAGCAAACCGAGCGGCACTTCCCATTCCGTCCGCGCTGCCTGCTCCTCCACCTCCTCCCGTGATTGTTGTGAAGGTATATGGTGTATAAACCGATTGGGCAAAAGCTCGTATGTCCGTCAGAGCCAGCCCCATCATTGTTGCCGCCAGAAAAAAGTTGGATGTTCTCAATGTTTAATTCTCCCGCGTCCGAAATATGCTATTTGGATTCGTTAGGGTGCATGGGCTTTCCCTTCGGTGAATGAAGCGTTGCTTCATACACGCCACTTTATCAGAACATGTGCGACTGCTGAAATTTATATTTAAGTTCCGGCTATCGATTTGATCAATGCGAACTTTGGACACAACAATCATTCCAAAAATCGGACTTAGCCCATCCAAGCGTGACTTCAATCCACCTTTAAGGCTAAATTACCTCCGTGAACATCCAGGTAGCAGTCCTCTGTGACGCGGCGACCGAAGACAATAACGTCAAGCTGAACCTCCTCGGCGCGTTCGAGACCATTTACGCCGTGCAGTTCCCCGCCATCCATCCGCAATGTGCCGTCGCCTTGCGCGTGACTTTTGGCCAGGAGGACGAGGGCGCGCATAAATTCCGCCTCAATTTTGTGGATGCCGATGGGAAGTCCGTGATGCCGGCCATCGAGATCCCTGTGAATGTTTCGCTGCCAGAGGACACGCATTTTATTGCCCGCAATTTCATCCTGAACATGCAGAACATGAAATTCGATCAGCCGGGCATGTATTCGGTGGATATCGCATTCGATGACAAACCCAAGGGCAACGTTCCGCTGATGGTCAAACAGATCACCCCCACCCCGGGCTGGATTCCCCCGCAACAGGGCTGAATTCCGCACACTCTCCGGCGCGCGGACTTCCCCAGCCGCAGCATCGTTGGCGAAAATGATGATCCAAAATTCCTGTAAAAAAGGTGCGGAGCCCAAGGCGGCACTATTATGATTGAAGTGCCTGCTTCCAACTGATGCACTCCCCTATGCCATGAGAATCATCCTCCGCTGTGTGCTTCGGATATTGTTCCGCTTCCGGGCATACAACCTGGACGCACTGAAAACGCCCGGGCCGGTGCTGTTGATCCCCAACCACTGTTCCTGGATCGACTGGCTCTTTCTCTGGGTCTGCCTGGATGATGATTGGAAGATGGTCACTTCCCGCCTCTCGGCGCAGACGAGCTGGTTGCACCGGAAAATAATGGTCAACCGCTACACTTTACCCGTTGATCCCGGTTCCCCCTACGCGGTCAAGCGCATGACGGAATTTCTCCAGGGCGGTGGGCGGCTCGTGCTCTTTGCGGAAGGCCGCCTGTCGCGCACGGGCAACTTGATGAAGTTGTTCGACGGCACCGGATTCCTGATCTTTAAAACGAAGGCCAGTGTCATTACTACTTACCTGCGCGGCACGGCCCGTCTGGCGTATTCCCCCAATCCGAACCGGAAGGAAATGTTCCCCAAAGTCACCGCGCATTTCAGCGCCGTGCCGCCGCCGCCTGATCTGGGGGATACCAGCACCCGCCAGGCACGGACGCGACTGACCAATTGGCTCCGCGACCAGATGGTGCGGCAGCAGTTCGACATCGAGATGAAGCTCGGCGCGCAGCACGTGCTCTCGGCGGTGGCGGAAACCGCCCGCAAAATGCCCGGTAAAGTCATCCTGGAAGACGCCACGTTGCAGACGTTGACCTGTCGAAAAGTGATGGTGGGGGCGGATGTGCTGGCGCAGGCCTTGCGTAAAACGGTTTCGGGTAGTGAACGAATCGGCCTGTTGTTGCCGAATGTCAACGCCACACCGGTGGTCATCCTCGCCTTGTGGTGGCTGGACAAAGTCCCCGCCGTGCTCAACTTTTCCTCGGGCATGCCCACCATGCTGGCCTGTGCGGAACTCGCCGGCCTCAAGCACATCGTCACTTCGCGCGCCTTTCTGGAACGCGCGCGGCTCAACGTGGACGCTTTCGGGAAGGCGGGCATCACGCTGGTCTATCTCGAAGATGTGCGCGCCCATATCAGCAGCTTCCGCAAATTACTCACGCTGCTCCGGCATATTCTCCGTCTTCCATCGACCAGCCACCAGCCATCCGCCACCGGTTCGACGGCCGTGATCGTTTTCACCAGCGGCTCCGAAGGTGTGCCCAAAGGCGTCGAGCTGACGCACACGAACATCCTCTCCAACATCCGCCAGATGCTGGCCGTCACGGATTTTACCGACCACGACCGTCTTTTTAACTGCCTCCCGCTTTTCCACAGCTTCGGCCTCACCGTAGGAACCTTTGTACCGCTGGTGCGCGGACTATACGTCTTCCTTTATCCGTCGCCCTTGCATTACCGCGTGGTGCCGTCGGTGCTTTACGACCGCGACTGCACGGTGTTTATCAGCACCAACACATTCCTGAATGGCTATGCGCGCAAGGCTCATCCCTATGACTTCCGCAGCCTCCGCTATTTGTTCGCCGCCGCCGAGAAATTGCAGGAAGCCACCGCGCTCACCTGGTCGCAGAAATACGGCGTGCGCATCCTCGAAGGCTACGGCGCAACGGAATGTTCCCCGTGCGTCAGTCTCAACACACCGCTCGAACCGCGCTACGGCTCGGTCGGCCGTCTCCTCCCGGACATCGAATACCGACTGGAGAAAGTCGAAGGGGTGGACGAAGGCGGACGGCTCTTCGTGCGCGGGCCGAATGTGATGAAAGGTTATTTGAACGCCGATGCGAACGCGAAATTTCTGGCCCTCGGCGGCTGGTATGATACCGGCGACGTCGTGAGTGTGGATGCCGAGGGTTACCTGCATGTTCGCGGCCGGATGAAACGCTTTGCCAAGGTGAGCGGCGAGATGGTGAGCCTTTCAGCAGTCGAAGATGCGCTGGCCGGGGCGTTTCCCCAATATGGCCTGCGCTGCCAGGTCGCCGTCATCACGCGACCCGATGAAGGCAAAGGCGAAGCGCTGATCGCCGTGACCAACGAGCCCAAGCTCACCCTCGATGAGATCCGCAACGCCATCAAAGCCAAAGGGTTGACGAACCTCAGCGTGCCCCGCGAGATCAAAACGGTGAAAGAAATCCCGAAGCTCGGCACCGGCAAGGTGAACCACCGCGAACTCCAGGCGTTGATGGAGTCACCGGAGAATAAGTCCGCACCGCCCGGGAAATAGCTTTAAGTTCAACCAGTGCAACCAGTTGACATGGGTATCTTACCGTATAGGAAATTCGTTACACCCGCTGTTAAGATTTATGGTAGATGAAAGAAAATTATCATATTACCGCGCTCTGGCCGGACAAACCTATCGTCGCGGAAACTCCCGTCCGGGAGCCGGACATCAAGTTGACGCCGAAAGCAGAGGCGAAAGCGTCGAACAAGCTGCCCAGGGCCGAACAGATGAAAAGGTTCGAACAGAGCCTGGAAGCTCATGACCCCGGCAACCAGCCGGCCTAACTGAACATAAGGCGCGTCACTCCGTGTGCACCGGGTTCCTGTTCTTAAAAAGCGCACGTAGTGACGCGCCTACCTGTGCTGGTTGTGTTTCGCGCCGCACTTCGTTTTCACCGCGAGCACCAGCCAGAGCGCGCTGGCGACCATCAACGCGACCGGCAAAATCAGAACGGCCCTCTGCAAATTTCCGCCGGAGGAATCCGCGAGCCGCCCGACGATCGCCGGGGACCACATGTCGCCGAAGAGATGGATCACGAAAATAGAAACGGCCATGGCGCTGGCGCGAAGGTTCAGGGGCGCGGTTTCCAGGATGAGCGTATTGACCGGTCCGGAGGACAGAAACAGGAAGAACATCGCCGCCGCCAGAAACGTCATGGACCAAAATGTCGAACTGGCGAGGAACGCACCGAACGCGAGCGGCACGGCCACCAGGACAGAAAGCCCCAGCGTCCACGCGTACCCGGCGCGATTGCGCTTCTGCCAGGCGGTCGCGGCGAACCCACCGAGCAGCGTACCCACCAATCCGGCCACCACGAGCACCGCGCCGAAAAATGTGGCCGCTTGTTCCACGGCCAGGCCATGGGCGCGATGCAAAAACGTCGGTCCCCAATACCCGAAGGCACCCAGCGCGAAGGTGTAGGCCGTGTAGCCGGATACCACGAGCAGGTAATCCATAATGCGAAAGAGATTCGCGATGTCGCGGACGGACGGTCTCTGGGCGGCTTCAACCGTCCTGCCTTCCGCCTGGCCGCGTTTGAGTTCGGCAAACGGCAGCATCACCAGCGCGAGGAGCAATCCCGGCGCGCCCGCCCAGATGAACGCGTGCCGCCAGCCCCATTTGGCGGCGATAAATCCGCCAATGATCGTGCCAAGGGCAGCGCCGACGGGAATCGCGACGTAGAAGATCGTCAATGCGTTGTTCCGTTTCGCCGGGGTGTAGCTGTCAGAAATCAGACTCGGACTGATCGTCGCATAGCTCGCTTCGCCCAGGCCGACGAACAGGCGAAACGCAATCATCATCGCAAACGTTGTTGCGAATCCGGTCAAGACCGTGCCCAAACTCCACACCAGGATGCCGGTGGCAATCAGCCATTTGCGCGAGCAGCGATCGCCCAGCCAGCCGAAGACCGGCGAGGTGAGGAAATAACCGATCATGAACGCCGTCCCCAGCCACCCGGCCTGGCTGTCGTTGATGCCAAGATCTTTTTGCAACGGCGCCAACACCGCCGAAAGCACGTAGCGGTCGAGATAATTAAACAGGTTAAGACCGGTAAGGATGAACAAGATCCAGGCAGGCGGCAGTTGCTTGCGCGTGAAAGTGTTTTTCATCCGCTGCGGAGTTAAACCCAGCCACGGTGAAGAGTAAAGCGAAGCGATGGTTGCGAGTGCCTCCGAATTCACGGGGGATGGCCGGTCTTACAATAACAAATCAGTTCACCAGCCGCCTGAATTCGAGGTTCGACATTTCTCCGTGCGTTTTGCATATTGCGCGCACATGAAGTCGATGACGGGTTATGGCCGGGGTGAGAGCTCGCAAGACGGGTTCAAGATTGTGGTTGAACTCAACTCGGTGAACCGCAAGCAGGCGGAAATCTCCCTGTATCTCCCCCGCGAGATGGAAATCCTGGAAGCGCAGATCCGCGACCTGGTGAATCGCAGCGTTTCCCGGGGGCGCGTCACTGCCCGCGTCACCCTGCACGCCGGCGCCGGCAAGGACTCCGCCCGCATGCACCTGAATGTGGACCTCGCCAGGGCCTATGCCCGCGAACTGAACAAGCTCGCCAAACAATTGAAGCTCCCCGGCGGCGTCACGCTCGACCACCTCGTCCGCGCCCCCGGTGTCCTCCAGACCGATGAACAGATCGCCGGCGGAGAAGATTTCTGGCCAGGCGTCGAAAAAGCCTTGAAACAAGCGCTCACCGCCATGCTCAAGATGCGCGAACGCGAAGGCGCGCATCTGGCCAAAGACCTGGCCGCGCGCATCGCTTTTATGCGCAACAGCGTGGCCCAGGTGAAAAAGCAGGCACCCGCCGTGGCCGTGCGCTATCGCGAACAACTCCTCGCGCGCATCAAAACGGCCGGGATTGAAGCACCGGCCGCAGACGACGAACGCCTGCTCAAGGAGATCGTTTATTTCGCCGACCGTTCGGACATCTCCGAGGAACTCACGCGGATGGAAAGTCATTTCCAACAGTTCGATGATTGCACAAAATCCAGGGAGCCGGTCGGGCGCACGCTGGATTTTCTCGCGCAGGAGATGAACCGTGAGATCAACACCATCGGTTCCAAGGCGAATGACAGTGTCATCTCGCGCGAAGTGGTCGTACTCAAGGCCGAACTGGAAAAATTTCGTGAACAGGCGATGAACGTTGAGTGATGAATAAAATGGCCGAAGAAAAATCAAAGGCATTGTTGTTCCTGATCTCCGCTCCCTCGGGCGGCGGCAAAACGACGTTATGCGAGCAACTGCTCGCCGCACGCCCGGACATGACCCGCGCCGTGACCTGCACCACCCGCGAGCCGCGCAATGGCGAAAAGGACGGCGTAGATTATTATTTCCTCGATGCCACGTCGTTCCTGAAACGGTTGCAGGCCGGCAATTTCATCGAGCATGCCACGGTCTATGGCAACAGCTATGGCGTTTTGAAATCCGAACTGCTCGGCAAGCTGCGCCAGGGCAAGGATGTGTTGTTGAACGTGGACGTGCAAGGCGCCGCGACCATCAAGGAACGCGCGGAGGAAGACCCGGAATTGCGGGAAGCGCTCGTCAGTGTTTTCCTCACGCCCCAATCACTGGAGATACTGGAACAACGCCTGCGCAAGCGCGGGGCCGATTCCCCGGCGGTCATGCAAAAGCGCTTGAGCGTATCGCGGCAGGAACTGGCGCAATGGAAGATTTTTGATTATCTGGTCATCAGCACATCCATCGCGGAGGATTTGCGGCGCACGATGGCGATCGTTGATGCGGAGAAAATGCGGGTGCAGCGCAGTCATGCGCCGACGTTTTGACATGAGCAAAACCAAAAACATTGTCCTGGGCGTCACCGGCTCCATCGCCGCCCACAAAGCCGCCGATCTCGCCAGCCTGCTGACCAAACAGGGCGCCAACGTCTCCGTGGTCATGACCGCCGACGCGCAACGGTTCATCACCCCGCTGCCGTTCAAGACCCTCTCCCGCAACCCGGTCATCACCGGCCTCTATGATGAGGACGAAGGCTGGAAGCCCGCGCATATCAAACTGGCCGACGAGGCTGACCTGTTCCTCGTGGCCCCGGCCACGGCCAATACCATCGCCAAACTCGCCTTGGGCCTCGCGGATGATGCGCTCACTTGCATTGCTTTGGCTTTGAATCCAAAGGCAAAAATCCTGGTCGCCCCTGCGATGAACGGAAAAATGTGGCTGCATCCTGCCACGCAAGAGCACGTGAAAACCCTGAAAGGACGCGGCGTGGATTTCATCGGGCCGGAAAAAGGATTGCTCTCGTGCGGCTATGAAGGCATCGGGCGATTGTGGCCCGTGGAGCAAGTGGCCAAACGCGCGATGGAATTACTGCCCTGACGCGGGCCGAACTCGCTGCCGATCGTTATGAAATTCAACCCCCGCCCGGCGTTGAAGAAACTGTGGGCGGCGCTGGACACCCCCGCGCCCGCGCAGGAGCTACAGGTTTACCGCATCGAGCTCATGGAGCGGAACATCGTCCTGCCCGCCAAGACGATCTATTTCTGGCTCCTCATCCAATCGTTTTTCTTTTCAAAGTGGATGAACACGGCCTCGGACGAATTGGGCGTGGCCTACGATTTCACCCAATATTTCTTCTGGGTCTATCTCGCGTTGAACGTCTTATTCGCGTTAGTTGTCCTGCGCCTGCGCCATATCCCCATCGCCGTCGTCCAATGGGGCGTGTTCGCCACCGGGCTCGTGGATGGGTTGTTTGTGGCCGTGATGGTGCTTTGGACCGGCGGCTACGACAGCCTGCTTTTTTGGATCTTCCTGGCGCTCATCGTGCGCAATGCGGTGAGCATCCCGCCAGGCATTTCCCAAATAATCCTGAACTTCGGTATCGTCGGCTGTTATATTTTGAGCTGCCTGGGCGTCCTGGTCATCGCCAACAGCCTCAGCGACAAAGGCGAAAAATATGAAGACACCCTGCGTATCATGGGACTTTCCTCGGATGAAGGCACCTTTGAATCGGTTTTCGTGCGCGTCGTTTTATTGGCCTTGTTCGCCGTCTGTTGCTACGGCCTACAGGTCCTGCTGGAACGCCAGCGCCGTGAGCTGGAGGAAGCCAGCGAATTCACCGCGCGCGAAGTCCAGTTGCGCTCCGCCGGACGGCTCGCCGCGGAATTTGCGCACCAGATAAAAAATCCGCTGGCCATCATGAACACCGCCCTGTTCTCCCTGCAACGCGCCTTGAAGGAAAATCGCGGGGACGGTCACGCGCAGATCGAGATCATCCGGGAGGAGATCGGCCGCTCGGACCGCATCATCACCCAGGTGATGGACTACGCGCAATTGACCGAAGGCCGGCTGGAAAAGCTGGACCTCGTCGAGGAATTGAACCGCGCCATCGAACAGGTCTTCCCGGTTGCCGCCAGCCGCGGCGTGCGGATCGAACGTGATTTTGCCCGCAATCTTCCGGCCCTGGTGATGCAACGTCCGCACCTCTCAGAAATTCTCGTCAATATCCTCCAAAACGCCCGGGAAGCCGTCCGGGAGAACGGCGTTGTCACCGTCCAGGCGGTCGGCCGGCCCGATCGCGCCGCTGAGATCATCATCAGCGATACCGGCTCGGGAATTCCGCCGGACAAGGTCGAGCGCGTTTTTGAAGCTTATTACACCACCAAAGAAAAAGGTTCCGGCTTGGGTCTCTCCATCGTCAAACATAACGCGGAACTATACGGCGGCACGGTGCGCGTAGAATCCCGTGCTGGCAAAGGCGCCCGTTTCATCATAGAGTTCCCCGCGAAAACCCTGGTAAAACTGGGCCGCCAGAAAAATTGATCGTGCATACACCCCTGCCACCCGTGCTCGTCGTGGACGACGAGAAGAACATGCGCCTGTCGCTCAAGACGGTGCTCGAAGACGAAGGCTATACCGTGCGCGGCGCTGAGTCGGCCGAGCAGGCCCTGGCCACGCTCGCCCAGGAACATGCCCTCATGGTCATCACGGACGCCCGGCTCGGCGGCATGAGCGGCTATGAATTCCTGACCCAGGCCCACAAGCTGTATCCGGAACTTCCGCTGCTGATGATCACCGCCTACGCCACCCCCAAGCTCGCCGTGGAAGCGATCAAAGCCGGGGCCATGGATTACCTGGCCAAACCTTTTGCGCCCGAGGAATTGCTGCACGCGGTCAGCCGGTGCGCGGAACGTTATCGGCTCATCCGCGAAAATGAATCCCTGCGCGCCCGGGTCAGTGAAACCTATAAACTCGAGCACATCGTCGGCGATTCCCAGAAGATCCGTGACATCCGTCAGTTGATCGAAACCGTGGCCCCCACTGAAGCGCGCGTGCTCATCCTCGGCGAAAGCGGCACCGGCAAGGAACTGGTCGCCGGCGCGTTGCACAGTTTGAGCCAGCGGGGCAAGGAGACCTATGTGCGCATCAACTGCGCCGCGATCCCCGAGACGCTGCTGGAAAGCGAATTGTTCGGCTACGAACGCGGCGCGTTCACCGGCGCGCTCAAACAAAAACTCGGGCGGGTGGAGGAAGCCGATGGCGGGACTATTTTCCTGGATGAGATCGCGGACATGAGCAAGCCGCTGCAGGCCAAGCTGCTCCGGTTTTTGGAAGACGGCACCTTCACGCGCGTGGGCGGCACGCAGGAGTTGCACGTGAACGTGCGCCTGCTGGCGGCGACGAACAAAGATATCGTCGAGGCCATCCGCGCCAATGAATTTCGCGAAGACCTGTTTCATCGCCTGAATGTCGTCCAGTTCCGCCTGCCGCCCCTGCGCGAGCGCGGCGATGACGTTTTGATCCTGGCCGAACATTTCCGCGATATATTCAACGCCGCGATGAAGAAGAAAGTGAAGACGATTTCCCGCGCCGCGCGCATGAAATTGCTCTCGCACCGCTGGCCCGGCAACGTGCGGGAATTGCGGAATGTCATCGAGCGCGCCTTGATCCTGGAGACCGCCGATGACATCCAGGCCTCCAGCCTCCCGGATTTTGAGATTGAGACACGGCTCAACAAAACCGGCAATGATGACCCCACCAGCGGTGATCAGTCGCTGGATGAACGCATCTCCGGATTTGAACGGGACCTCATCTCCGCCATGCTCCGGCAGAATCAATTCAGCCTGAACCGCACCGCCGACCAGTTGAAAATCAGCCGCCATTCGCTACGTTATCGTATGTTGCGTCTGAGCATCGCGGAATCGCCAGAAGGCGCGGACAAGGAGGGACCATGACCAGCGTATTGATGGTCGTATTGACGGATGTGGATTTGAAAGGTCCCAGCATCCTTGACAACCTGAACTCGGAGGCATCCGGACTCCGTCAGACTATGATCATCCTTGGAGCAATTTCACTGGTTGCCCTGGGCGTGCTGCTTTGGGCCATTTACATCCGCAAACCGCGCCTGGCCAAACATCACGGGCGTGATTCTGAACGGGGAATGCTGTTGACGAATGACGAAGTGAAGAGCCGCCATTCCAGCCGCTCCTTCCTGGGCTTTGGCAAACGCCGCAAACACCGTAAGCGCCGGGCCCGCTCGCGCAACCCGACCCTCGCGGAAACCGGCGGACTCCCACCGATCCGGAACGATGACTCCGGCGAAACTCCCGTTTCCTGACATGCAGGCCAGCCAGACGATCACCCGCAAAAGCGCTTCCAACCTCGCGCTCGCGTTCATCCTGCTGCCCCGCCCCAAACGCGATGCCATGTCCGCCCTCTACGCCTTTTGCCGCGAGGTGGATGATGTGGCCGATAATGAATCCGTTCCTGTCGAACAACGCCGCAGCCAGCTTGCTGCGTGGCGGGAAGATATCCGGCTGGCCTGCACCGGTGGCAATCCGCAGATGACGGTCAACCGCGAATTCCAGCCCATCATCAAACAATTCAAGCTGCGCTTCCTCTTATTCGATGAACTCATCAAAGGTTGTGAGATGGACCTGGATACCAGCCGTTACGGGACGTACGAGGCTCTCGAAGGCTATTGTTATCGCGTCGCCTCGGTCGTCGGTCTGTTGAGCATTGAAATCTTTGGCTACAAAAATCCGGCGTGCCATGACTATGCGGTCCATCTCGGCAAAGCATTGCAGTTCACCAATATCTTGCGCGATGTGCGCACGGACGCCGAACGCGGGCGCATCTATATCCCCCAGAGTGAACTCGCGCGATTCAATGTGAGTGAAACGGAGATTCTGGAGTTCAAATATTCCGAAAATTTCCGCAAGCTGGCGGCCAGCATGGCGGAGCGTACCCGGAATTTTTACCGGCTGGCGCGTGAAACACTGCCCGCTGAAGACCGTCGCTCGATGGTGGCTGCTGAATTGATGGGCTCGGTCTATTGGCGGCTGCTGCAAAAACTGGAACGCCAGCGTTTCCATGTTTTCGGCCCCCATCCCACCCGCCTCACCAAACCGCAAAAACTGGGGCTCATCGCCCGCTCGTGGTGCCGTTTTTTCTCCGGTGCAACCTCACCGAATTATGGCACCTGAATCTTCGTTCCGGCTCATCGTGAACGCGGACGATTTTGGGCGGTCGCGCTCCATCAATGAGGCCATCATCCGCGCTCATCGCGAAGGCATTCTCACCACTGCCAGCCTGATGGTGAATGAACCCGATTGCGCCGGGGCGGTCACGCTCGCCAAAGAAAATCCGAGGTTGGGCGTGGGATTGCACCTGACCCTGCTCATGGGCCATTCGGCGTTGCCGCCGGAAAAAATTCCCGGCCTGGTGAATGCGCAAAGCGAATTCAGCAATGACCCGGTGGGCGTGGGCATGAAATATTTCTTCCGGCGCGATCTGCTCGGACAACTGCGCGCGGAGATCCATGCCCAGTTCGCGCGCTTTCACGCCACCGGCCTGCCGTTGGACCACGTCAATGGCCACCTGCACATGCACCTGCATCCGGCGGTCTTCAGTATTTTGATGGATGACGCGGAGCAGCTCGGCATCCGGCATCTGCGCCTGACGCGCGAACCATTCTGGAACGACGTGCCACTGGCAAAAGGCAGGCGCTTGTATCGTGCCGCGCACGCGATGATTTATTTTATCCTCGGCGGACTGGCACGCGCACCGTTGCGCCGGGGAAAGATCAAACACACGCAGCGTGTCTATGGTTTATTGCAAAACGACCGCATGGACGAGGCGTATATTTTGAAACTCCTTAACATCCTGCCGCCGGGCGATTCCGAGCTTTACTCGCATCCCTCGCTGGACAAATTTAGGCATGAGTTTGAAGCGCTGGTCAGCCCGCAAGTCAAAGAACTGATCCGGCGCAAAAACATCCAACTCATCCGTTACCAGGACCTGTGATATGGCAAAAATTTTGATCATCCTCGTCATCGCGTTCACGTTTGAAGCCGTGGGCGTCATCACTCTCAAGCGCGGACTGGACCAGATCGGACCGCGCTACACGGAACGCAAAGCCACGCTGCCACTGTGGAAAAATGTGCTGAAGCTCATCGGCGATTGGTTCACGAACAAGAACGTGCTGCTGGGCCTGCTGCTCGAGACAGCCTTTTTCATCCTGTTGCAGGTTCTCCTGGGAGGCAGCGATGTCAGCTTCATCTGGCCATTGACCGCGTTGAGCTTTGTGATGACGACGCTGGCGGCCAAAATTTTCCTGCACGAACGGGTGGATGCGGTGCGCTGGGGCGGCGTGGTGCTGATCATCATCGGCGCGGCGCTCATCAGCTATAGCGAGCATAACAAGCCGAAGACCATCGCCAGTCAGCCGGCCACGGAAGCCGGAATCACGCCGTAACGATTTTGTGCAGTAGCGCCGCCAGCTTTTGAGCGGCGGCTTTGCTCTGTTTTCCCAAACGCATCAAGGCGGGAACTTTCCCGGGCGATTTCACAAGCGTCCAATACAGTTTCCAAAAATCCATCCGCATATCCGGCGTCATCAACGCATTGAAATCCAATGGCAAATCTTCGTTGGCCGTGTCAAGGATGACGCGCACGGTGGCACAAGGAATCGCCTGCTCGCGGCAGATCTCCTGGATGTAATGCGATTCCATCTCCACGGCGCCCACGTGTTTTTCGCGCCAGATTTTTTCTTTTTCGACTCGCGTGGAAACGACCTGCGGGCTATAAAAAAAACTCACGGGTCTTGCCCCGGCCTCCACCAGGGATTTATCAATATCCCAATAAGCCGTTAAAAAAACCACGTCGCCGGTTTTCAATTCAGGATTTAACCCACCGGCAAATCCGCAGGTAAACACCCGCGCAGGCTTCTCAATGGCCAGGGCGGCGCGGATGGCTTTCTCCGCATTGCGCTGGCCCATGCCGGTCATGAGCACCCGGACGTCGGGACGCGACCCGATGAGCCGTTTAAACGGCCGGGCTTCTTGTCTGACGGCAAAACAAACCAGCGTAGCCGGTTGCTTGCATTCAATTTGGACATCGTCGCTCAATTCCACGCCAAGATGGGAAATTTGCGCGGGAATGCGAGAACGAAAAGAATGGAGCAGGTGAAGGAACCGCGATTTGCACACGGGACGGTGCACTTATCATCTTATTGCGTGTAAATGACGCGATAGAACCGCTGTGGCACGGTCGAGAGGCCTGAATTGGTGAAGGACGCTGAATCCAGCGAAGCGGTCACCGAACCGAGCACATCCCAACCCAACTGGTCGAGCGTATCCTGCGACAGGACTTGATAGACGTGGTTGGAGACGGCATCCCACGTCAGGCCCACCGAGTCAGGCGTCAGGATCCGGATCGAGGTGATATTGAACGGAGGAATGCTCCCGGATACCAGATTGACCGTCAGAGTGGCCACCAGACTGGTGACCGAACCGGCGGAGTTGGTCACGATGACCGAATAGCCGCCCGCGTTGTTGGTTTGCACGTTGGCAAGGGTGAGCGTCAGGTTGGTGGCATTCGCCAGCGGTGAGTTAGTGTTGAAATACCATTGATAACTCAAGGGCCCGGTCCCACCCGCCTGGACGGCGAAACTGGTATTGTCCCCCACCAACACGCTCTGGTTGGTCGGCTGCGTGCTGATGAAAGGGGCTATCAGGTTGACGGTCAGAGTGGCCACGGCACTGGTCACCGAGCCGGCTGAATTGGTCACGATGACTGAATAACCCCCCGCATCGGTGCTTTGAGCGTTGGTGATCGTGAAGGTCGAATTGGTGGCATTGGCCAAAGGTGAATTTGTGTTGAAATACCATTGGTAACTCAAGGGCGCGGTCCCACTGGCTACGACACTCAAATTCGTGGATTGGCCCACAATGACCGCTTGATTCGTAGGCTGGGTACTGATGCTGGGCGCCACAGTCGATCCGTTGGTGGCCGTGACCAGCAGGTTGACTTGTCCGGCATTGGTGGTGGTAAGGACGTAATTGAAGCCCGCCGGCGTCGCGCCCAGGACCGGGCTGCCGCTCAACCTGCTGCTATAGGAAAAGAGTGTGTAAGTGCCCGCGGCAAAACCAGCGCCAGCGGCGATGTTCAGGGTGCTGCTCAACGTCAGGTTCCCGGTCACAGAAACTTTCGCGAGGTTCGTTCCTAAAATAAAATTCACGGGCGAAGCGGCAGCCAGCGTCAGGCTGGTTGCGTCCGCAAGGAGGCTGCCGCCCAGGCTGATGGAAGTGGCGCCGAACATCGTGCCATCGGTGAACGAGGCCGGCTGATTGTAAAAGGCCAGCGCGTTGGTGACCGCGACGCCATCCAGGGCAATGGTGCTCGCGCCGGTGGCGGTGTTGGTAAAGATCGCTTGCGCGTTGAACAACTCGAACGTCTTGCTCCCGGCCGGATGGATCTGCGAATCCACAATCTGAACGCCCCGGACATTGTAGAGCGCAAACGCGCTGTCGCCGGCGGAGGAATCGGTCGAGGTGATGTTGAGCTTGCTCAAAACGATATTGGCAGCCGGCAATTCGGTGCGCGCCCAGATCATGCCCGGCTGGCCGGCGGTTGCCGTGATATTGCTGATGATGATGTTCCGCCAGATCGGCGTCTTGGAGCTCACCGATGCCACCGCTGTTCCCTGTGCTACCGCGGGTGTGATGCCCGAGGTGGTGGGATTACCATGGGCGTTGTAATAACTGTAGATCAGGATGGGGGCATACTTGATGTTCGTCATCCCAAGGTTGTAGTAGGCCATGTTCTGGACTATGCCGCCCCGGTCGTTGTCGGATTTCAAACGGATGGCATTGTCGGAATTGGTAAAGATGCAGTTGATGACGGTCACATTGGACACGCCGGCCTGCACCAGGCTGCCCACGGAGACACCATGGCCGTGGCCGAACATGCAGTTGGTGACCATGAGGTCGGCCACGGTGGCGCTGCTGCCGCCGATCTCAATGTTGTCGTCCCCATCGGTGATATGGCAGTTCTGGACCAGTATGTTGGTCGAACCAAGATCCATTCCATCCGTGTTCGGCGAGTTCGGATCCGTATCAATATTTATGTTCTGGATGGTGATATTCCCATCGTTGCCCTTTAACATGAGATGAAAGGTGGGCGGATTGTGCAGTCTCACGTTCTGGATCAGAATGATTTTGCTGGTGCTGAAGTTGATGAAATTCGGACGTGAAGACGCCGGGGCCCACCACTGGCCGCTGCCGAATTGCGCGTTGCCATCAATGGTTCCAAAACCGCTGATCTCGACATTGTTTATACCCGAGCCGTTGATGAAAGTGGTCGAGCCCGGCCAGCTCGCAATCGGAAGCATTTGCAGCGTCGCGCCGGCATCCACTTGGAGATTGATGCTGCTTTTCAAAGTCAGCGGGCCGCACATGTAATTGCTGGAGGCAGCCGTGATTTCCACGGTGCCACCCCCGGCGCCGGCGGCCGTATTGATGGCGCTTTGAATCGCCCCGGCATTATTGGTCAGGCCGTCACCCAGCGCACCGTAGTTGGTGACGTAATAGACATTGGGAGGAATCACGGGCAGCGGGGGGTTGCCCCGAGCTGAATCCGTCAAAAGGATGGCGGCCAGTAAACCAAAAAAGAACATCCCGCACGCGCTTTTTCCGGTAATTACGTCTCGACCGGGCAAAAAAATAGCCCACAGGTATACAACTCTGGCCGATTTCAATCATCTAAATGTATCATTCTTCGACCACCGGTCAATTAAGGGGATGGGCATATGAGATTGAAATTAATGCACTTGCATCCTGTCCACCAACCAGGGCAGCGCCCCTGGTCTAAAGCGGTGTTAAATGCCCTTAAGTAACCGATTCTATTTGTAGAGGATTTTTGCAACGAGGCGCAAAATGGACTAGTATGTGCTTCAATAATCGAGTGCATAACAGACGCTACTCCCTGCCAATCGCCCTGCTCCTGGGTGGCCTGGCGGCGACTGTATTGGCCGACAATCCGCATCGTGTTGGCCATACGGAGTTAATGCCGCGCAACAACAATCCCGATGACGCCGGCTTGTATAATGCCTTCATCGATGTGCCTCATGGGTATGCCTATTTCCTGGGCAATTATCTTTGGAAATTAAGCATCACCAACGGCCTCCCGATGGCGGCGGTGTGCTCGCCCACCAACACAGGCGGTTCCAGTTATGCGGCGTTGGACTCAGCGGGCGGGTATGCGTATATCTCGCGCGTCACGGTGTTAAATCGTTATTCGCTCGGCGAAGGAACCAATCCAGTGACCAGTGCCGGTTCACTTACGGTGAGCGGAGTCAATTCCATCGGCGAAGTATGCCTGGACGATTCTGACCCCAACCCGGCCAATCACAACCTGTTTGTCTTTTGCCATATCAACGGCGCGCCCACGCGCGTGGAAAAAATCCGGCTCGGCACGTTTACGGAAGGCGCCTACACCAACCTGAATGCCGGGGAAGTCAACGGCGGCAGCGGCCTCGTGGACCACCGGCACGGGTATATTTATTTTGCAACGGTCGCTGTCGGCGGCCCGAACACGGACATCGTTAAGATCAAAATGACGCCCGGCACCAACGCCGCCACGCGCATCGCCTCTGTCAATATCGGCCTCACGAACGAACCCATCGGCTTCGGTGCGTTGGATGACGTGAACGGTTACGCTTACTACGGGACTTTCGGCAGCTCGAATTATCCTTCCCGCATCTATAAGCTGAAGCTCGGGGAGGGCGACGCCGCGCCTTCGCTCGTGGGTCACATTGATCTGCAACAGGGCCGCGCACAACTTTCCGTTGGTGCCGTGGACCCGGTGAATGGATTTTTGTATTACGGCAACGACAACACCTTTCCCGGCGGCGTTCACCAATTCAAACTGAACGGCACGAACCTGCCGGTGGAGATCGGTTATGTGCCGTTTTGCCACGGCCCCAGCAACAATCCGCCGGATGCGACCAGCGCCTTCAACTACACCACGAATGCGGACGGCATTCTTCCGTACGGTGAGGTGTATTTGAAATCCGTAGTCTTCGATCCGATTCGTGGCAATCTGTATTTTGGACAGGACAGCAAACCCAACCAGGTAGTGATGGTCCATGTGGCAGAGCCCGACCCCTTCACGCTGACAGGAGGCAAACAACTTAACGGCTCCTTTCAGCTTGGCTTCACCAACATCAAGGGCGGAAGTTTCAGCGTGCTGACAACGACAAATATATTGCTACCGTTGACCAACTGGACCTCGCTCGGCGCGGTGACGGACAGTCCGCTGGGGCAATTTCAGTTCACCGATCCGCAAGCCACGAATGGCAGTCCGCTTTTTTACCGCGTCCAGTCCCAGTGAAAATTCTCCGGGAAAGAAAATGATTTATGCGGAGCCAATGACGGCACCATGGATAAAACGCTAGCAGGAATGGAGCGGGTGAAGGGACTGCGATTCGCGCCAGCGAACATCTTCATTCTGGCGAAGCCTGTTGGCAGGAGTTTGATTCGGCGCAGCCGGATCGAACACCATCGAACCCGGACGCGCAAACACTGGACTCGTTCGCAGCATGATTAGTGGAGCGGGTGAAGGGAATCGAACCCTCGTGTGCAGCTTGGAAGGCTGCCGTTCTACCATTGAACTACACCCGCATGACGCCAAATGATAGCTCGCGGGGTTGGCTTGTCAATTCAGTCCCAATGCAGGGTAATCCGCGAGAGCGGTTGGGGAATAGCAGTTCTTTCCGCCAGGCCGGAGGCCACGGCTCTACGTCTGGCGGGACGCCTGACGCTACAATGTTTAGCCGGAGTTCACGTTCTGAGAAACGACAACGGAAAAAAGAAACTTTTCGATGCCAAAATTATTAACCCTTGGTCGTTCGGGCTTCATAGTGGTTAGGCATCATAGTTCTACAGTTCTGGAGTAAGTGCTGCATACCAAAATAGAATAAAAGCCGTGATCCAACCGATAACGGCAAGCTTGCGGGCGGTGCGTCGCAGACAAAAGCACACGACCAGTAATGCCACTAATGAAATGAGAAAGAGAAAGCCGAATGCCCCAGCCGTACGATTATTTCTTTGCACCAGCATTTCACCTGCGGCGAACGTAGCTATAAATATCGTCTCGCAAATAAAGAACAAAATACGAAGCAATCGCTGCGGTGGGTTTTTGGCTGGAGTGTCCATGCAGTCTAACATTTAAGAAGGCAACAAATATGTTGTCTATTCCGGTTCATTGGAAGACGGGATAGCTCTTTGGAAGTGGAGTGTCCAGAGGGTTTGTAGGATTTGCGATTTGCGAATGACGCGTGCGTAGCGGCGCAGAGCGCCGCAAACTTAAGGCCTGGGCCACGCAGCGCCGCTTTTTCCTCCTTATCTGCGTTTATCCGCGTCCATCTGCGGTTAAACACCCACCCTTGCATTTTTATTTGATATACTTTTACTATTGTGATAAATAGGCGTATGTTTGTTTGATAATATAAACATTGTAAGCATAGAAACCATTAAATGATAACATCATGACACGACGTGGAAAGATGGCGCGATTGCCGAAGGCGATCCGGGATGAGTTGAACCGGCGTTTGACCGATGGCGAGCAGGCCAAATGATTAGTGGCCTGGCTGAATGGAATGGAGGAGGTACAGGCGATCTTGAAGGCGGATTTTCAGGGTAAGCCCATCAATGAGCAGAATATGACGGCCTGGAAGCAGGGTGGTTATCAGGATTGGGCGCAAAAGGAAGACGTGGCGGAACTGGCGGCGGAGCTGCGGGACAGGCCGGAAGGGATCATGAAGGCCCTGGATGGCGCGGAGGCAAGCGATTGCGTGGCCACCCTGTTAAGCGTGCAATGGGCGGAGATCTCGCGATCGTTTTTTGACAGGAATTTGAGCATAGAAGAACGTTGGAACCGGTTTCGCAAGGTCCACGAGCAGGTTTCGCGGATGCGGCGGGATGATCATCGGAAGCGGGCGCGTGAATTCGGGTTTGATTAAAGAATATGCTTAAAGCAACCATGCGGGATTTAAGATGAATCAAGGTGGATGAAGGTGAATCAATGAGAGATTATTTTTAAATTTAAAATGTGGAACGATTCGAATTGAAAGGGAGCGTGGGCGGTCCCCGCAGCCCAACCACGCCAACCATCATCGGAACAGGTATATGACTCGCACCACTCGCATCGCGTCTTGGACTGCGGCGGCCCTCCGCCGCTTTCGGACCACTGTGCACGTCAACCACACTGAATCAACCAATCCAAAGAGATCTGCCTATCGCTCTCCCTCTCCCATCCGATGGGAGAGGGTTGGGGTGAGGGGAAAATTAGTGATTAAAGTACTCCCAGCGACGAAACCGCATCAGTCCAATCCACAAATGACTCGACACCCGAAACCCTAAACTCGAAACTAACCCCATGGCAGCGTTGCTTCTAACCGGCGGGCACGTCATCGACCCGGCCAATCGCCTCGACGCGCAGGCGGATATCCTCATTTCCAACGGCAAAATCACTGCGGTCGGCAAAGAAGCCGGCAAGCATGCGCCGCAGGACGTTGAGAAGATTGACGTCAGCGGGCTGGTGGTTTGTCCCGGTCTCATCGACCTGCACGTGCATCTGCGCGAACCCGGCCAGACGGCCAAGGAAACCATGGCCACCGGCACGGCGGCCGCCGCGCGGGGCGGATTTACATCGGTGGTGTGCATGCCCAACACGTCACCCACGATTGATAACGCGGCTTCAGTTGCCTTTGTCCACGAACGGGCCGCCCGCGAAGGTCTCGTGAATGTTTTCGTGACGGGCGCGATCTCCAAGAATATCGCGGGCGAAGAGCTGGCACCCATCGGTTCGTTGAAAAAAGCCGGCATCGTGGCCATCACCGATGACGGCCACTGCGTGCAGAACAACGACCTGATGCGCCGCGCGTGCGAGTACGCGAAGATGTTTGACCTGCCGCTGATGGACCATTGCCAGGATTATTCGCTGGTGACGGATGGCGTGATGCACGAGGGCTATTGGAGCACGGCGCTGGGCCTGCGCGGCTGGCCTTCAGCCGGCGAAGAGATGATCGTGGCGCGGAACATCATGCTGGCGGAACTCACGGGCGCATCGGTGCATTGCCAGCACTTGAGCGCGGCGGGCAGCGTGCGGTTGCTCCGCGAAGCCAAGAAGCGCGGGGTGCCCATCTCCGGCGAGGCGTGTCCGCATCATTTTGTGCTGACCGATGCGGCCATCGCGGGCAGCGAAAAATTTTGGCCCACGGACGGCAAAGGCATCTTCGGGTTCAAATCGCCCAAAACTACGCCGCCGGAATGGCCGAACTACGACACGAATTTCAAGATGAACCCGCCGTTGCGCTCCGCCGCGGACCGCGAGGCGATCCTCGAGGGGTTGACCGATGGGACGATCGAGATCTTGTGCAGCGACCATGCGCCGCATTGCGATTACGAGAAGGAAGTGGAGTTCGATTACGCGCCGTTCGGCATCACGGGCCTGGAAACGGAATTGGCGCTGTCGCTCATGCAGCTTTACCACACCAAACGATTGAGCCTGGCGGACCTCATCGCGAAATTCACGGTGGCGCCGGCGAAATTGTTGAGATTGGCCAAAGGGACGTTGAGCGCAGGCACCGATGCAGACATCAGCGTGATAAATCCCAACTTGGATTGGACCTTCGAAAAGAGCAATGTGGGAAGCAAATCCCTGAACAATCCGTTTTATGGCTGGCCGTTGAAGGGCAAGGCCGTGATGACCATCGTGGCCGGGAAAAAAGTCTGGTCTGAACAAAGTGAAGCCGTCATGGTATAGTTTTGCGTGATACGGAATCTGCTTTTTCTTTTTTTGGCCGCAGCGCTGGTCATCGGCTGTCACCACGCCGTGGACAAAGGTTTTTTTGACCGGTTCGATACTGTTCCCATCAACTGCGCCACCGAAGTGGCCAAAGCGAAGGCGGAGAACAAGCTGTTGCTGCTGGAATTTGGCAGCTCGGATTCCTGCGCGCCCTGCCAGCGTTTCGAAAGAGAAGTGTTTTCGCAGCCGGAGTTTTTGGATTACGCCGGATCCAACCTCGTGTTCGTGCGGGTTGATTTTCCCTTTTATACCGATCTCTCGTCCAATGTCCTGGCCACGAATACCTGCCTGATGGCGCAGTACAACGTGGGCGGGTTTCCCACCTTTATCGCGCTGAATCCAAAGGGAGACGAGATCTGGCGGCTGCCCCAAACGAATGACCTCGACCCCAACTTTGAAAGATTGATGGCGCCGAAAGCTTTCATTTCCCAAATGAATACGTTAAAGAATAATCGACAATGAAAGCGATTTTGGCACTCGAAGATGGTTCCGTGTTTCAAGGCGCGGGCTTTGGCGCGCGGGCCTCGGCCTGCGGCGAAGTGTGCTTCAACACTTCCATGACGGGCTATCAGGAGATCCTCACCGACCCTTCCTACAAAGGCCAAATCGTCACGATGACCTACCCGCTCATCGGCAACTACGGCGTGAACCTGCAGGATGTGGAATCGTGGCGGCCCCACGTGGCGGGGTTCGTCATCCGCGAATTGTCGCCCGTGGTCAGCAATTGGCGCTCGGATTTCACCCTGGCCGAGTATCTGGAAAAGAACGGGATCCCCGGCATCCAGGGCATTGACACCCGTTCGCTCACGAAAAAGCTCCGTGTGCGCGGCGCGTTGAATGGTTTTATCAGCACCGAAGACATCTCCCCGGAAGAGGCGGTGAAGCGCGCGAAGGAGTTTGTTTTTATAGGCGTCGATTACGTGAAGGAAGTGACGCACAAAAAAGCGTTCGCCTGGGATGAAAAGGATGAACAAAGCGGTGCGTTTGAGCTCGTGCGCGGCAATGCCACGATCAATGCGCGGAATTTTCACAAACCGCTACCGGCGGCGGATCTCCCCATTGTGGCGTTCGATTATGGGATGAAATACAACATCCTCCGGCGCCTGCGACAGCATGGGTTCCGGGTGCAGGTATTGCCGGCCACCGCCACGGCAGCGGAAGCGCTGGCGCACAAGCCGGCTGGAATTTTTCTTTCCAACGGACCGGGCGACCCTTCCGCCCTGGGCTACGCCGTGAACACGGTCAAAGACCTGGTCAAGACCGGCGTGCCGATCTTTGGCATCTGTCTCGGCCACCAGATTCTCGGGCAGGCACTTGGCGGAAAGACTTTCAAACTGAAATTCGGCCATCGCGGCGGAAATCAACCGGTAAAGGATTTGGCCTCCGGCAGAGTGGAGATTACCTCGCAAAATCACGGTTTTGCGGTCGATCCCCAAAGCCTGCCCTCGGAAGTTTCGGTGGATCGCATCAACCTCAACGACCAGACGGTTGAGGGGATGCGGCATAAAACCAAGCCGATTTTTTGCGTTCAGTATCATCCGGAGGCCTCGCCGGGCCCGCATGATTCGACGCCCTTGTTCGCGGAATTCCGCGCCATGATCGCAAAAAAAGGCTGAGCATGGATTATTCAACTAAAAGAAACCGGGATTTACGTTTGACTTGAATTGGCTAGTGGCAATAATTCCCCTTACTAGAGTATGCCCAAACTTGTTGTCCTCAGCGCCGGTTTGACGACTCGTGTTTACGAGTTGAAAGTGGAAAAGACCACGGTTGGTCGGGTGGAGGATAATGCTTTTCAGATACCGGAGGCTTCCGTATCCAGTCACCACTGCGAAATCATCCTGCGCGGCAATGATGTCATCATCAATGATTTAAATTCCACCAACGGAACTTTCATCAACGGGAACCAGCTTACCGGTGAAGGAGTGTTGAAACCGGGACAGACTCTGCGGCTCGGCCAGATCGAGATGCGCCTGGAAGATGGCGCTACCGCCCCTGCCCCTGCGACCGCACCAACTCCCGCAACCGCTCCCGCGCAGACCGGAAACGCTGCCGCCCTGCCGATGACGCCAAAGCGGATGATGGATCACACCTCTCCGATTCCCACCGGTGTGAGCCTGGGCGATTTGGAAAAAGGACCTCTCTCAGGTGGTTTCGATAGCGCCAGCAAGGCTTTTTCTAAAAAGAAAGACAAGGGCAACCGCACCTTCATCATTGTAGTGGGGTGCATCGTAGCTGTCCTGGTTTGCGTGATTGTCTTCATCGCCATGTCGCTGAACAGCCACAAGTGACCCGCTCCAGTGAATTACGCGTCTTTTAACCAGCGCGCCACGTCCGCTGCAGCATAGGTGATGATGATGTCCGCACCAGCCCGGCGCATCGCCAGCAAACTCTCCAACGTTACCGCGCGTTCATCTATCCAGCCATTTGCTGACGCAGCTTTGATCATGGCGTGTTCGCCGCTGACCGAATAAGCCGCCGTCGGATAACCGAATTCAGTTTTTACGCGGTGGATCAGGTCCAGGTACGCCAGCGCCGGTTTCACCATCACGATGTCCGCCCCTTCCTGGATGTCCAAGGCCACTTCACGCATGGCTTCATGAGCATTCGCCGCATCCATCTGGTAGCTGCGCCGGTCGCCGAACTTCGGTGTGGACTCTGCAGCTTCACGGAACGGTCCATAAAAAGCGGAGGCAAATTTCGCCGCGTAAGACATGATTGGCGTGTCTTCAAACCCCTGCTCGTCCAGTTCGCTGCGGATCGCGCGCACGCGACCATCCATCATATCGCTCGGCGCCACGATGTCCGCACCGGCCTCCGCGTGGCTCGCGGCAGCTTTGGCCAATAATTTCAACGTGGGGTCATTCAGGATTTTTGCGCCCCGTTCATCCTGGTGAACGATGCCGCAATGTCCGTGTACCATGTATTCGCAAAGGCACACGTCCGTGATGACCAGCAGGTCGGGCAACTCCTTCTTCAACAGGCGAATGGTCTGTTGCACGACGCCGTTCGCGGCATAAGCACCCGATGCCTTGTCATCTTTCTTTTCCGGAATCCCAAAAAGCAGAACCGCCGGCACACCCTGCTTATGCGCGGCTGTGGCATCGCGCAGCAATTCATCCGGAGACAATTGCGACACTCCCGGCATTGCCGTCACCGGCTGCCGCAGTTTGCGCCCACTGCGTGCAAAGAATGGCAAAACCAATTGCGACACATTCAATTGCGTTTCTCTCACCAGCCGGCGCAAGGCGGGCGATTGGCGCAATCGGCGCGGGCGGGCAATGGGAAATTGGGCCGGATGCAAGTTCATGCTGCTATTCTATGCCGCCGCCCCAAAGTGCAAAGATGAAAGTTGACGCCGCGTTTCCGTCGCTGCAACGTTGGTCTTGTGCGAAAATCGGGTTCCATCCTATCTGTCATCGCTATCGCCATTGTTTTCATCGTTGGCATCTGGTTGGGCAACAAATTGCCCGCGCTGCTCGGAAATGAACGCAAGGTCTATAGTTCCGCCACGTTGTTGGAAGAGGTTAAACCACTTGCTCAGTTGGTGACCGTCCAGTTCATCGTGCAAAAATATGTCGAACAGGTGGACGCCAAATGGTACGGCGACAATCACGTGATGCTCCTGGCGCAAGGCATAGTCACCGCCGGCATCGATCTCAAGCAGCTTCAGGATAAAGACATCGAAGTCAGTGGTACGAACGTCATCATCCATCTACCCCCGGCACAGGTCATGGATGCACATCTGGATGATGCGGAAACGCGCGTCGTGGATCGCACCACCGGCGTCTGGCGCACTTTTGATAAAGACCTGGAACAAGAGACGCGCAAGATTGCCGTGGACGACATCCGCCGCGATGCGCGAAATCATGGGATTTTACAGAAAGCTGATGAACAGGCGCGGCTGATATTGGCCAACCTCTTTCACCAGCTTGGGTTTACCAACATTGTGTTTTCCGGACCCGTTCCCACTCCTCCGAAGGCCCAGCCACGCGGATAATTGGCGCGTTTCAAGACACGGCACTGCCTCAATTTGAAGCACTACCCGGAGACAGATTGGTTGGTTAAATGACCCTTAAAAGGCCATCGTATCGGCGCAAGTAGCCTCGGCCGGTTCAGCAAAATGGATTGCTACCGGTTGCGGTGTCTGCGCTTCTTCGCTGGTATCGCCCGATACCACCAAACGCCGCTTGGGAATGGTGATTTCGTGCGCCTGGGCGCGGAGTTGTATCAGGTAAAGCATGGGTGAGCGCGGCAACGGACGCCGATTGGTGATGTCCGCCAGTGCGCGTGCCTCTTGCAAAAACTTCATCATTTTTAATTTCGCAGCCATAAATCGAATTCTGCCGAAACTGTCGCAGTTCGTGTGCCACAGAAATTTAGTGAAGCCGGCGTTCATTCACTATGACATCGGCGGTTTGGCGGCTGGCTTCAGCAAAATCTAGCTCTGCTTTCCAGAAATCCAGCCTTGGCACTAGGCGTATGTTTTGGTTAGTTGTCTGCGCCTAATGATACAACTGCGCCTTACTTTCACGCTTGCTGCCTTCTTTTTGGCCCTGCGGCTGGTCGCCCAGGAACAACCTGCGTGGGAAGTGAATGCTCTTACGGAAAAAGGCGGAGCTGTCTACGACTTCAAAACCGGCATCACCAGCGCCACCAACGGCGTCATCGTCAAACGCGGCAACTCCGTCCTCACCGCCGATTCGGTGACCGTTTATCATCAAAGCGGAGATGCCTTTGCGTCTGGCAACGTCCGCATCGAACAGGGTGACGAGCTCTGGGAAGGCGACAAGATGCGTTACAATTTCAATACGCATATGATGGCGGGCAGTGATTTCCGCACCGGCACGCCTCCTTTCTTCATTGCCGGACATAATCTGACCGGTGATATGTCAAATAAAGTCTACGATGCCACCAGCTCCTATTTAACGACCGATGACGTGCCCGATCCCGGTCATCGCCTGCGCGCCAGCCGCATCCGTATCGTTCCCGGTCAATACGTCGAGGCATGGAATGCCGTGCTCTACCTGCGCGATGTCCCGGTCTTTTATTTCCCTTACTACCGCCGCAACCTGGGGCCGCACGCCAATAATTTCAACGTCATGCCGGGCTTCCGCAGTAAATGGGGCCCGTTCCTCCTGACCAGTTACGTCTGGTATCTCAATGATGAACTTGACGGCACTCTTCACCTCGATTATCGCCTGAATCGTGGCGTCGGACTCGGCCCGGATTTCAACTATCATTTCGGCCAGTGGGGTAGTGGCTCTCTGGATTTCTATTACCTGGACGATTTGAATCCCGAGTCGCACATTCCCAACAACCGCGAACGTCTTCACTTTTCCTATCTCGCTGAGCCGGTCACCAATCTCACTGTACGTTCCGTCGTGCGTTATGAGAGCGACATGAAGATTCTCCGCGATTTCTTTGAAAGTGAATATCGTTCCAATCCGCAACAACCCACGTTCGTCGAGGTCAATCAGACCTGGGAGAATTTCAGTCTCGATGGCATGGTGAACGGCCGCGTGAACAACTTCTTCGAAACCGTTGAACGCATGCCGGAAGTAAAACTGACCGCGTTCCGCCAGCAGGTCTTTTCACTGCCGGTGTATTATGAGAGCGAAAGCACCGTCGGATTTTATCATCGCCTGTTCGCAGATACGAACGGCCCCGTGCTGCCCGGTTACGAGGCGACCCGCGCCGATACCTTCCAGCAATTCACTCTTCCCATCAGCCTGTTTGGCTGGCTCAACTTCACTCCGCGCGTCGGCGGCCGTTACACTTACTACGGCAATGATACCGGCCCAGGGCAATCGCACGCTGCGGAATCACGGTTTGTGTTCAACACCGGTGCCGAATTGTCCTTCAAAGCCTCGCGCGTCTGGTCCCTGATGCAGAACAAGCTGCTCGACCTCGACGGCGTCCGTCATATCATCGAACCTTCCGCAAATTACGTGTATGTGCCGAACCCGAATGTCCGGCCTGGCCAGGTGCCCCAGTTCGATTCCGTATTGCCCAGCCTCGTCCTGTTGCCCATCGATTATCCTGATTTCAACGCCATCGATTCCGTGGATAGCGAGAACGTCATCCGCTGGGGCCTGCGCAATCGCCTGCAGACCAAACGCCTGGGTCGCGTGACTGATTTTCTCGACTGGCAGCTTTTCGCCGACTGGCGTATCCAGCCGCAGCATGGTGAAAAGACTTTCTCAGACCTTTATTCCGACCTCACCGTCCACCTGCGCTCCTGGCTCGCGTTCGAATCGCGCACCCGGTTCGACATCAACACCGGCAACCTTACGATGGCGTTCCACACCATCACATTTGAGCCGAACGACCACTGGAGTTGGACCCTCGGCCATTATTATCTGCGCAACGATTTCAACACCACCATACCCACCGCAACGGGGCTGGGGAATAATCTCGTCACCAGCGAGCTCTTTTATCGTCCTACGGAAAACTGGAGTTACGGCGTCATCGACCGTTTTGACATCCACTCCGGGATAATGGAAGAGCAACAATATGGTATCTATCGCGATTTCCGCAGTTGGACCGGCGCGTTGATACTTCGCTTCCGGAAAAGCCAGGGTAAGGCGGAGGATGTCACGGTGGCCATCACGTTCAGCCTGAAAGCCACCGCGCACGAGAACCCCATCGACAAGCCGGACATTTTCTGACGCAGTCAATTACCCGTCTTCAATTCCACCACGTCGTGCGGCGCTGCCTCGCGCATGCCCGCCGGACTCACCCGGATATAACGCCCTTTTTCGCGCAATTGCGCCAGGTTTGCCGCGCCCAAATAACCCATTCCGGATTGTATCCCGCCGATCAGTTGCGCCAGCACCCGGTCCACCGATCCACAGGATTCCTTGAGCGCTTCCACGCCTTCGGGCGCGATTTTCTGAGTCGGATTTTTCTCATGCCCGTAACGCGCCGCCGAACCGGCCTTCATCGCCGCAAAGCTGCCCATGCCCCGGTATTGTTTGTAAAGCTTGCCACCGATCTCCATCACCTCACCCGGCGCTTCGTTGCATCCGGCGAATAATCCGCCGCAGATCACCGCATCGGAAAGCGTCAACGCCTTCACGATGTCGCCGGATTTCGTGATGCCACCGTCAGCAAGAATCGATACTTTTTTCTTCGCCGCCGCGCGCGCGCAAACGTACAGCGCGGTCATCTGCGGGATGCCCACGCCGGCGACGATGCGCGTGGTGCAGATCGAGCCCGGCCCCTGTCCCACCTTGACGATGTTCGCGCCTGCGTCCGCCAGAAATTCCACGCCCGCCGCGCTCGTCACATTGCCCGCGATGATCGGCAATTTGGGAAACACACTGCGCAACAATTTCACCGTGTCGCCCACTCCGCCGCTGTGACCGTGCGCCGTCGAGACCGCGACCACATCCACGCCGCGTTCAACCAGCCCGCCCACGTGCGTCAAAACCCGCTCGCGGTCCAGTTCACCAAACGCATTGCGCGTCGCACTCACCGCTGCCCCGCACACCAGCCGGAATTGCGCATCGCGCGCCGGCTTGAATTGCGCCCGGCGCTCCTGCGAGATGCGCTCCACGTCACTCATCGTGAAAAGTCCGTGCAGATGGTCCGCATCATCCACCACCAGCAATTTGTGGATGCCTGGTCGCTCGCTAAAAAACCGGTCCGCCCTAGCGATTGGGTCTTTGCCCAATTCCTTTTTGTGGATGGTATGGAGTTGTGCGCGGGGCGTCATCGCCTCGGAAATCTTCCGCTTCGCGTAGCGCGCCTTCACTACGTGCCCGGAAAGCAAGCCAACCAATACTCCCTTTTCATCCACTACCGGGAATGTGCTGAAACCAAACTTCCGCTCTTCGACCAATTGGATCACGTCGCCGATCAGTTGCTCAGGCGAAACCTTGATCGGGTCCTGGATCAATCCCGGCACGTGATACTTCACGCGGCTCACTTCGGAAAGCTGCTGGCGTTCCGGCATATTGTAATGGATTAACCCAAGCCCGCCGTTCAGCGCCATCGCGATGGCCAGTCGTGCCTCCGTCACCGTGTCCATGTCCGCCGAAACCACCGGGATGTTCAGGTGCAATCCTTCGGCCAGTTGCGCGTCCAATTGCGTGTCCTTCGGCAGCACTTCGGAGTACAACGTCGCCAGCGTGATGTCGTCGAAGGTCAGGCCGATGTGCTGGGCGGGGAAAAATTGGTCAGCAGTCTGGTAGAACTGCTCGTCCAGTTTGGAAAGTCGCGTTGCTGCCATGTCAGAAAATGCAGAATGGCCGCCGCTTTTGGCAAGCGAAAATGAGCGCTTCACGGCTGGCCTTCCTGTTTTCCGTGCCGGTTGACAACTTCCCCATTCCTGACGATTTCATTCCCGGGCACTGCCAAAACCTTCTCCTGCGAGGGCAACGTCACGGATATCTCCCCGTCTTTCGTCGGATCAAAATTAAATTTCCGGTCCTGCCATTGCGGACGCAACAACGGTATTTCGTCCGTCAATTTCAGGTCCCGCACCATCTCATCCCGCCGGCTCACCAGCTTTTCCTCGTACAACTTTACCTCCGCCGCGTTGTAGCCGGACGCTATCAACGCCGCGCGGATCTGCTCTTCGCTCAATCCCGCTATCAATCGCGCCATCCAACGCGCATCATCCACCGTCATTTCCCGGAACGCCCGCGTCGGAACGATGGTGCGATAACGCTCCACCCGGAACGGCGTCGTCATCTGCCCGTGACCGCGATAGATCTCCAGCTTGGTGAACGTCCATGCAAAGTCATTCGGCTTTTCGCCGTGTAACGAAAAGAATCCGTCCGCGCCACCCATGCCGAAGCCGAGGTCGCTGAAAAAGTGCAGCAAGTGTGGATGCCCATCGGAGTATTCCACCCGCACACGCGTGTTGTCCCACCGCGTATCGCAGAAACCCATCCACGCCGCCAGCAGTCCTGCCGCGCGCACCTCGCGCAGATACTCATGCCCCAAACCCTCGTAATCCCACGGGCCGATGCTCTCCGCCGGTGTGTCCTTCAGTTGCACATTCGCCGTGGTCATCACCAGGTGATCGATCGTTGCTTCCACATCCGCCCGGAAATTTTTCGGGTCGGCTTCCGGATCTTTCCCGTCTGGGTTGATGAGCAAGGCGTGCTTCAATTCGTTGCCCGAAATGCTGTGGCCGTCCTTGAACACCGCGCTGGCCACGCATTGGAAAGGATCATGGACCGGCTGCAGTTGCAGTTTGCCCAGCGGAATCCCGAACGGCCCGCCCATGACGATGGAAATGGATTTATGCAGGTTGAATTCCCGGAACATCCTTCTGTCATAGCGGATGTTGATCTGCGGCACGAAATCCGTTTCATCCACATGATAACCCAGCGCGTAAAATATCCGCGCCGTGAACGGCTCGGAATTGTACTCCGCAAACTTTATCTTATAACGCGTCCCTTCACAGTCCACTTCGATCCCCGGCGTCGTGCCATAACTCGTCTTGGGCCCGTCGTACGTGCACATCTTGTCCGCAATCGATGGCCGCGTCGCACGCCCAAAGCCCGCGTAGAGATTTGCCGATGCGATGTTCGTCGGGCGCATCCAGAATGTGGACGGCCTCGGGTCGTTTTTGCCGGACTCCGCAAAGGTTTCCATCACCATGTTGGTGGCGGGTTTCGTGCCCGCGCCGGCATTGCGACGCCATTCCGGGGAGAAAAATTGGAACGCATACAGTAATCCCAGCTTCTCCGGCAAGGGCGACCGGTAATTGTTTCGCAATGCCGCCATCACCTCGTTCAATTCCCAAATATGCGCCGACCGTTCAGCGGGCGAATGCGCCTCCACCGCCTCATGGGCAAATTCCGCCAGCGCCGCCACTCCCCGGATGTCCTTTTTGGCCAACTCATTCGTCCGCCCCTGGAAATAGTCGTGCAACTGTACTTCTGTGAGATTGCTCAGGCCGATTGTCTGCCGGATGCGCTTTTGCGCGGCTTTTGCTTCTTTTTCGCGAAGGTTTGCCAGTTCCACGAGCGCATCGGCCTGCTGCGCCAATGGCGCCAGCGCCGAGTCATCGCGCGAAACACATTTCAACAGGCCGTTCAACTGCGTGACCGTGCCCGGCGGAGCGTTCGATTGCGCACGCGCCACCACAGCGGCGATGCAGACCATCAGCCCAACGCCCGTCCTGTATAACGAATGAATCAACACGAACCCTTGATTTGTTCTACCCGCTCCACGCCCAGAATTTGGCGCGACCCTTCCCCGGATGCAAGCGGCCAATGCCACGGTCCAATGCCTTCGACCCTCAATTTTGATTGGACTAAGTCGGATTGACTCGGATTGAGCCTCTCCGTTTCCTCCTGTTCTACCCGAAAAAAGGATTCCTTATTTTTAACGCGATATAACACGATTATGCACGATTCCTTAGGAAATCTGGCACGATTGGAAACACGATTTAAATGCGATTTTCGTCGATGAGACTCGATTTTTCGTGTTTGGCGTGAGGGTGTAGCCACTGGCGAAAAGCGGCTCCTTCCGATTCCTTCTGACTTCTGACTTCTGACTTCTAAATTCTTCGTCATCCCCCTGTTTTACCACACCCCTCCCACCTTGTAATCGGGACCGTCGCGAAGTCATGCAGATTTTTTAAGGGCATTTTTGGCATAAAAAAACCAATAAAGACAGGCACTTTGTCACGGTGCGACGTTTCAAAACTCAAAAACGTGCTGCACTTTTTTGGATAAACTCACTTCCCGCTGAATACGATTTCGATTGGCTTGTCAAAACCCTCGATCTCCGCCACCACTGAATTCTCCCGTATCTCCAAACAATGTACCTGGATGATTTTACCGTTCGCTTTCACTTCCCCCGATTCCCCCTGCGCAAAAGTCTTGCCGTTTAAGATGGCAAGGCGGTGGCCCGGCGCCCCACTTAGGCCAGTCAGTTTCACTTGCCCATCCCACACCGGCGCAACCCATTCCTCCTTCCTGGGCGCCTGCGGCTTAAAATCCGCCACGCGCTTTTTCGCTTCCGTGATTTGATCCGCCGACATCTTCAAAACTGCCGCGTCCCGGATGGAACCGCAGGAAGCGATTGCGGCTTCATCCGTTGAACCATGCGCCGCCAGGTCACTCCATTTGTAAGCTTCGATGAGGTCCTGCTTCACCAGTTTTCCTGTCAGAAGGACGTCCGCCATATCTACCTGTCCGCGTTTGTCACCCTGGTTGGCCGCCAGCATCAACCACTTCACCGCTTCCGCACCCCACGCCGCCCGGTCCGCCGCCGTACCATCATCCGACCGGCTGCGCGTCAAAAGCATGTTCCCCAGTCTCCCTTGTGCATGAGCGTAACCGTATGCCGCCGCCTTGCGATACCACGCCTCAGCCAATATGAAGTCCGACTGGGTAAAAAACTTATCGGCCTGTTTGTCCTCTGCTATCGCCTCGCTTTTTTCTGCCGCCATTTTGAGGTCCGCTGGTGAAGGCGCGTTCGTGGATGCCAAAACAGGAATTTTGCTTCCGATCAGGAGAACCAGGATGAATGCCATGCGCCAATGCATGCGCCGAAGTCTAATGAAACCCAAACGTTCAGCAAGGAGCCAGCGTCTGGATTCTATTGCGCTAATTCAGCCGGCCCAAAATCTTCTCCAACTGTTCCCCGTCCACTGCCGGCGTTCCTTCTGTCCATACCACGAACGTCGAGCGCGCCATCTTTTCCTCCACCGGCAATTGCGCGTCAATCCGTTGTTGCGCCTGTTGCAGTGACCAGCCCCGCGCCAGTAAACGCCGTTGTTGCGTCGCCGGAGAACATGCCACGCAGATCGTCGCGTCAAAGTTCGTCTCCGCGCCTGTCTCGAACAGCAGTGGAATCACCACCACGGCCAGCGGCTTTCCTTCGGCTTTCCAGTCGGAGATCTGTTTGAGCCAGGCTTTGCGGATGCGGGGATGCAGGATATCTTCCAACCATTTGCGCTTGGCGGCGTCCGCAAAAACGATGGCGGCCAGTGCAGCGCGCCGCAATGTGCCATCCGGCGCGATCACGCCCTTGCCAAAAGTGTTTTGGATCTCCGCCAGCGCGGGCTGGCCGGGTTCAACGAGTTGATGGGCGAGGATGTCGGTATCCACCACCGGCACCTGGCGGCTGCGCAACAGCTTGTCCGCAGTAGATTTACCCATGCCGATGCCGCCGGTCAGGCCGCAGACTTTCATGGCCGGATCACGGGCCGGTGACGGAACGATAGAACCGCATCGGGTAATTCGTCGCGTCATGGTCAACAAAGTTGAAGTCAGATGGCGGCGGCGTGTTCGTGAATATGCCTGTCCAAGTCACCAGGTTCGTAGATGCCTGGATGATCAGCGGCACGCCCAGGGTGTTCGTTCCGGAAATATTAAATCCACCACTGCCGCCACCCACATACGCCCCCAGCAATTGTACCTGCTGCGTGATGACGATTATGGATGATGCGGTCACCGACGCTGAATTGTCATCCGGGTTGTTATCGGGCGTCGCCGTGTTGACTACGGCCGAATCTGTGATGTCCCCCGCAGAGGACGCCTGCAAGGTGATAGCCATCACTCCACCCTGCCCATTCAATAGGGTGCCAAGATCCCAGTCCAGTTCCTGGGCAGAGAGCGTGGCCGTTCCCATCGACACGCTGTTTGAAATATAATCCGCATTAAATGGAAGGGAATCGGCGACGGAAACATTACTGGCCGTCGAAGACCCGTAGTTCGTGACCGTGACATAGAAAGTGATATTGCCGCCGACCGCGACGAGATTGGTGGAAACCGTCATGCCAATTCCAACGTCAGCCGATTGACCCACCAGATTGGCGCTCGTCAATGTCAGCACCCAACCGTTGGAGATCGCGCCGCTATCCACGCCCTGGCTGTCGACCACGAAGAGCGACCATTTCCCGTTGGGATCCGCCCCGTTCAAGGCAGAAAGCGTTGTGCCATAAGGCGGATTCGGCGGTGGGATGTGCGTGATTGGATTGATCGAACCAGCCAGCGCAATGATCAGATTCGTGCCGTTGGGCGTCCCAAGACCGGTGCAAAGGTCATAATTGATCGCCGCAAAGAAGCTCGCGGGACTCGTCGGCTTGGTATTATTTCCTACCGTGGTGTCATGGAAATAAGTGTTATAACCCGGTGTGAGGGCGAGGGCATAAATGGCCGGATTGATGAAACCAACAGCCACCTTGGCGTTCGCGGCTGCCTGTTGATTGACCAATGCCATAAAGCCGGCCCACAGCGGCGCCGCGCAGCTCGTTCCTCCAATATCAGGATATAAGAATCCCCCGTCCGAAACCACGAACACCTGGTCGGCCGTCATCGCTATATCAGGAAAATTGCGCCCGGTCTGTGACCCGCCAACCGCTGTCATGTTGATGTTCGTCTGCCAGCTCGGGATCGTGTAAAAAGAGCTATAGCCTCCGGCGCTCCCCGTGCCGCCGCCCCAGTTCCAAACCTGTTCTGAAGCATACGCTACCCCGCTTCCCGCCATCGTCAAAGTCGTGCCGCCCACCACCGTGATGTTCGGGCTGTTGGCCGGCGTTCCAAAATTACCCGGATTGTCCACTGCTCCCGGCAGATAGGCATCATCGTCTCCCGAGGAGGTTAAAAATGTCTGCCCCTGCAGGGCCATCTGCACAAAGATTTGTTCGGTCGTCCCATTAGGGCCACCAGTCCAACCCCACGAACAACTTACTTGATGTGCGGCATTGTCCGTCGCGATGCGGTTAAGCACATCATTCGGATGAAAGTTGAATGGATTGCCTTCATAAACCCGGATCTGGGTCAGGGCCGGCGCCATCGACATGACCATTTCAATATCCAGGCAAACTTCCAGGTCATTCCCAAGAAAGGTTGGAATACCGTCGAATCCATCTAACAGGATGTTGGCCAGCGGAATGTTCGTGCGGCCCGCCATCGAGGCGTACAACGCAATATCGCTGGCAAAATATCCATCGAACTGCACCAGCGCCACTGCCTGCCCGCTTCCGTTCAAGCTCGTTCCCGGCACATAAGCATGCCGGAAATCATCTCCCATATATCCACCGCCAAAACCAGTGCCTGCGTTCGGCGAAACACCCGACGTATGCGCCGTGACGCCATTCGTAGGCACCGTTTCCGATTTTATATGAAAATGCGGATGCGGACGCCGATAATTATCCAGGCCGGTCACATCCAAAATCGGCAAGGTATCCGGTACCGAAGGTTCGGTGTCCGGCGAATAAAATTTCCGCGCCTCGGTCGGATGTTGATACACCTTCAGCGTGACGCCGAATGCCTTTTCCACGTCCCCCGCGCGTCCAACCACATCCAACAACATCCGGTTGGGATGCGTGCCTTCCACCTTCAAACCGTTCTTTTCCGCGTAATTGACGACCGCCTGATAATCCTCCTCAGTCGGCCCGAACATCACCGCGAACTTCTCCGGCGAAAGGAACTTATGGTAGCTCGGGCTCGTGGGATCATACATGTCCAGCACAAGCTGGTTCATTTGCGCCTGGTTATGCACCGGCAAACCGATGCTCAAATGCAAAACGTTCGTGCCCGGCAGCCGGCCCATGGACCGCAGCTTCGACACTACATCCGGCACATGGCGGCCGTGCAAAGCCGCCGCGCTCGTTGAAACGATTGCGCCCGATAGCGCGAAACCCACCGCCAGCATCGGCAATCTTGTTCTGATTAAATTCGTCATAAGGCTCCAGGAATTTGACGTTTCACGCCGGCCCCCGCCGGGGTTGACCCGTGATAAAATGCTCATTCGATCTTTCATGGGAACACAGGGAATAATGGATAGGGCGACGGCTTGTTTGTGCTCGTCGTGACCGCCCCACCGGCGGGCGGCGGCAAGCTCGTCGTCGCATCATCATCAAAGGTCAACGTGACTTTTTGGCCAGTGACCCCGGGTGTGCCCGCATGATTCATCAACAACGTATCATTGCGCGTCGGCGATACCACCAGTGCTCCGATGTCATACATCGAGCCATGCGTTATATTCGTCAGCGTCACCGTTGTTTTGAGCAAAGTCGTGCCGATATTGCTTACCGTGATCGGCGAGGGATACGGCGAGGCGATATTCAGATCGTTGATCACGATGATTGCCGGATTCGAGAATACGTTCGTCATCTTTCCGATGGTGTAAGTGAAGGTTCCCTGGCCCAGGTTCTTCACCCCATCCAGCAGGTTGAATGTGGCAGTTATCTGCTGCGAATTCGTACCCACCGCCGTGAACGAGAATTGCCGTGAAACCGCCGGGCCATACACCGTCAACGGCCCATAACTTTGCGCAACGGCCGGCGCAGGCGCCGTCACACCGTTCGTGGCCAGCAACATGGCGCGCAGATCCGAGACATTGGTGCCGCCCGCGTCGCGGAAGCTGAACATCAAGGCCACCGTTTCATTGGCATCAATGATGCCATTGGTGGGCCCGCTTTCGCTGACCAGCGTGGAACCGGATGGGATCACCAGGCTTCCGCTGGCATCCAGGATCGTCAACGTTGCGAACGAGGGCGGAGTCAACAGGCTGTTCGTGGGATTGAGCAGTTGCAATTGCACCGTCTTGTTCGGTTGCGGAACACTGTTATCAAAGATCGGCACCGCGAAGGTCTTCACCGTTTCCCCGTTCGTGAACACCAGCGTGCCGTTGGTCGACGCGAAATTGATGCCCGCCTGGGCGGTCCCATTCGTCGCCAGGAAATCCACCGTCGCGACATTGTTGGTATAACCCTTCCGGAACACCGTGATATTCGCCGCCACGCCGCTCTTCTGCACGGTGTACGACGCGCTGGAGAACCTCATCAACGGCAGGCTGTCCACGATCGTGACCAGCAGGTTGCTCGGCGCGACAATCTGGCCGGGCACTGTCGGATTCGCCAGTCCCACTGTGAACGTACGGTCACCGGTTGAACCCAGGTTGTTTAACAGCGGCACCGTGAACGTATTCGTCGCGATCCCGTTGCTGAAGATCATCGTCCCGCTGGTCGCGATGTAATCCAATCCCGCCTGCGCCGTCCCGTTCGTAGTGTAATAAAACACCGAGAGTGGGATGCTGTTGGAATCGACCAGCGCCGGCTCAACACTCGGATTGGAACAGACCACCGTAATCGTCGCCAGGCCCGCATTCTTGAACACATCCAGCGTGGAATTCGTGAAGCTTATGCCGGCATCCGCATCGTGGATCACCACGGTGGTCACCGACGGCGCCGTGAGTTGCGCGCCGGCTGTCGGGCTGGACAAGCCGATCAGGAAGTTCAGATCACCGGTCACCATGGGGTCATTGATCAATGGCACCAAAATGCTCTTGATCACTTCACCGTTCGTGAAGGTCAGCGTACCCATGGTGTTGCTGTAATTGATTCCGGCGGTCGCCGTGCCGTTCGTCGTGGAGTAGTTCACCGAGAACGTTGTGTTCGTTTCGCCGATCCGTTGCACAAAGATCGCCGCGGACACCAGGTTCGACAACGATTCACTCACCACATTCGTGCTATTGACGAATGCCACGCCAAACTCGTCATCCTTCACGCTAACCGTCGCATTGGTCGGATCGGTCAGCGCGGCGCCACCACCCGGATTGAACAGGTACACCGAGAATTTCACCGTTCCCTGCACCAGCGCATTCTCCATCAGCGGAATCGCGATCTGCTCGCTGGAGACCCCATCCGGGAACGTCACCGTGCTGCTCGTATCCACGTAATTCACTCCTGGCGTCGCCGTCCCGGCGACCGTCGCAAAGTGGATCGTCACTGAGCCCGAAGATCCGTTCGTGCGCAATACCGTCAGGAATGCGTTCGCATCACTTTCATTATAGACATAATCCACGTTGGTATTGAAAAAGAAGAAGCCAGGCGAAAACACTGTGTCGAATATCGAAAGGACCGCATTCGATGGACTCTGCAGGAACGCGTTGCTCACATTGGTCAATAACAGCGTCACCGTGCGGATGCCTTCCGGGATCGCGTTATTGATGATCGGTACATTGACCGTCTGCAGCGTATCACCCGGATTAAATGTCACCGTCGCATTGGTCGCATGATAATCCGTTCCATCGATCGCCGTTCCATTGGTCGTCGTCGTGAAGAACACCGAACAAGTCCCGTTGGTGCTGCCCAGGCGCGCTATGTTCACATTCGCAAAGCCGGATGCCACATTCTTGGCCACCGTGTAATTTGCCGAGGAGAACGCAATCGCGCTATCCACGTTCACGATCGTCAGCACTGCATTCGGCTGCAACCCCATGCCCGCCGGCGGCGTCGGATTCGAGATCTGCATGTTCACGGTGAGATTGGCCGTGATGTTCGAATCATCAATGACCGGCACAAAGATCGTCTTCAACACTTCGCCCGGCGGGAACACTATGCTGTTCGTGCTTCCGATGTAATTGATCCCGTTCGTGGCTGTGCCATCGCTCGTCTGGAACGTTAGCGAAATGTTGCCCGTGCCGTCAGGATTCGGTCCGCTGGTGCCGCCCGTGCGCCGCACCTTCACCGACGCCACGCTGCCATCTTCATTCACCTGATAACCGGCCGATGTGAATTCCAAGGCTCCTGAACCGGTCATCGAGCCGCCGTAGATGCGCGCGATGTGATAATTCGTCTGGCTTTGGAATTGAGTGAACGCCCCGCCAATGACCAGAAACTGGTCCAGCGGCTGGATCACCAGCGCTTCAACCGCTCCATTCGCGCCCTCGCCAAAATTCACCGTGGGATCCACCGTGCCATCCGGCATCAACCGCGTGATGCGATTCCGCGTCACGCCATCTGCTTGCGTAAAATCACCCACTACGACGATGCGCCCATCGGCCTGTACCGCGACGGCGTTGACTACATTATCGGCGCCCGGCGCCGCATTGGTGGAGAAGGTCCCATCCACAGATCCATCCGCATTCACCCTGGCGATGCGATTGGCTGCGATGCCATTGAAATTGGTGAACTCGCCGCCGATCACCACGCCGCCGTCTAGCTGAACGGCCAGGCAACGAACATTGCCGCTCGCTCCGGTGCCAAGGTTCACCAGGAAATTCGTGTCAACCGAACCGTCCGAATTGAGCCGGACAATATAACCCGCATTATGATTGTTGAAATTATTGAACGCCCCGCCCACCAGCACCTTGCCGGCATAGACAGAATTGGTCGGGTACGTCGCCACGGCGAATACCGTGCCATTGGCCCCGACACCCGTGTTGAACGAGCTGTCCACCGTGCCGTGGTCGGTCAACCGCACCACCCCAAATTCGGGCGAACTATTATACGAGGTGAAATTGCCGCCGGCGTAAAGGAAGCGCGTTCCTCCGATAAATGTCTCCACCAACGAATTGACAACATTGTTCGCCCCGGATCCCGGATTAAATGTGCTATCCAGCGAACCGTCGGTGTTCACCCGCGCAATATGATTGCGCACGATGCCGTTGAATGTCGTGAAGCTGCCACCCACCACCACCTTGTCATCCGATTGGCTCACTACCGCGCGTACCGGACCGTTTGCGGCCGCCAGACCACTGAGGAAATTGGCTGAATCCAGGGATCCATCCGTATTCAGCCGCGCCAGATAATTGCGCGGCGTGCCATTGACCGTCGTGAAATTACCGCCGGCCAGGATCTGCCCGTTCGCGCGCAATGCCAGCGCCAACACATCATCATTCATTCCGCCACCACCATTGAATGTGACATCCGGTTCGCCGGGCGGACGGATGTAGGATTCCGTATCCACTATGCCCACTGTTGCCGTCACCGGCACCCCGAGGGCCGCGCCCACGCTGGGATTTGAGAGCGTGACAGCGAAATTAAATTGGTCCGGCGGCAGATTGATAAGGCCATCATCCCGCAGATACACCCGGATGCTTTTTGCGGTCTCGCCAGGCCCAAAGTTCACGGTCCCATTGGTGGCGGTGAAGTTGTTAGGCGATGTCGCTGTTCCGGGTACAGTGGTGTAATCAACATGGGCCGACCCCAGCGAAGAACCGATCCTTGTTACCGTAAGCGTCGCGTAATTGCCGTTTTCATTGACCACATAATTACCCGAACTGAACTGGAACGTCCCAAAACTATTGTCGTTATTGATGACCAGGGTCGCATCGGTGTATAGACCCGCCAGGGTCGGGTCAGCGACGCCGTTGGTCTGCGGGTTGAACAGCATGGCCTTGAATTGCTTGCTGCCGGAAAGCAAACCGCTGTTTAACAACGGAATCGATATCGTCTTGGACAATACATCACCGTTGTTCCATTGCAGCGTGTTGGTAAACCCGATGTAATCCATGCCATTGGTGGCTGTATCATCAGCCGTCCCGCACTGGATCGTCACCGTTCCGCGGCTTCCCACCGTCCGCATGACCGTCAGCGAGATTGAACCCGCACTCAATGGCCCGGTATATAGGTTCGTATCGAAAGTCAGGAAACCTTGAAAGTTCTGGTTGATGAGGCGCAACACGGCGTTGCTCAGGTTGAACGACGCGCTGGCATTGACTGGCGGTTGCAGGTTGAAAAGCTTTAGGTTGACGTTCTTTTCCACACTGCTGATGTCGTTGCTGCTAAGAATGGTCACGTTGAACGTCTGGGTTGTGATACCATTTTGGAACGTCAAGGTCCCATTGGTTGCGCGGTAGTCGGTGTCCTCTACCGCCGTGCTTCCGACGGGCGTCGTCGCAAATTGTACGGTTACATTTCCGACCGTGGCATTGCTGCGGAGGACCGTGATCGTCGCCAGGTTTCCCATACCGACATAACTGGGCGCTGAGAATCCGAAATCTCCAGAATTCTTATGGTCGTCGATGATATTAAACGGTGCTGATGAGCGCCCCAAGGCCACGCCCAGCGGAATATTTTCGCCGCCTAGATAAAACCAGTCGGCCCCACTGGGATTGGCCAATTGGAATTTAGCGCTGGTGTCCCCTTTCCCCGTGTTCCCACCCAAAGTCACCGTCACTGTCGCCGAAGGAATTAGTCCAGAAAACGCGTTACCGTAGGCATCGTTCACAATTGTGTTTAAGCCGAAATACCCGTCTTCATGCATCCGCGAAGGCTGTGCATTGTTATAGATCCATTGCACCCAGTAAACTGGTTCGGGCTGGTAAAAACTGTAATCCACCCCGCTTTGTGCCAATCCCGGCTGGACCGAGAAATTTGCGGAAGCCGGCCCCAAAAACCCATTGGTACGAATGAGACCTACGAAGAACGAAGACTGGCTTGCGTTGACGGAATATTGATCGTTGAACAGCCCGATATTGCCTGGCCCCGGGGTCGCGCCGCCGATCAACCGCGCCACGTTACTACGATTGCGCACACCGTCGCGCGCCTTGGGTTCAAGATTGCCTTGCCCCTGCGATACCCAGAGCGGCTCATTGCCATAAATATCTTCATTGCCATATGCATCCGGCCTTCCCTTCCAGTTTGCCTGGCCACCACCCACAAAATCAAACGACCCGGCAATCATCACATTCCCATCGGTTTGCACGCCGGAAGAAAACACCGTTCCCGGCGTGTCTCCATAAAATTCCCGCGGCAGACCGGCAAATTGATTATACGCCGTGTCAAGGAACGTCGTATCCACCGTGCCATCGCCATACAATCGCGCAAACCCGAGACGATGGGTCCCGTTGACTACTGTGAAAGAACCGCCCACGTATATCACTGTGTTGGTGTCCACTATGGTGATGTTGGTAACGGTGCCGACTATGTTCGTAACCGTGTCGTAACTATACACCGGATTGATATTATAAACGGTGCGGTCCATTCCTGTGCCAATATAGAAATCTGGATCTAATGAGCCGTCCATGTTCAATCGTGCGAGCCGGCTCACCGGCTGCCCGTTGACCTTGGTGAAATCGCCACCGATCAGGACTTTGCCATCAGATTGCGCCGCCACACTGAAGACCCGGGCATCGGCACCCGCCGCTGGATCAAACGTGCTGTCCACCGTGCCGTCATCCAAAAACCGGGCGATATAATCCTGGCCGACCAACCCTTTGACCTGCGTGAAATCACCGCCCACAATCACCTGAACACCCCCACCGGTGATGTTGGTGTCCTGTTGCGCATCCAACGCATAAACCGTTTTGTTCAGTGCATCTTGCGGGTCAAAGGTCAGGTCCAGCGATCCGTTGGCATTCAGCCGGGCCAGGTGATTGCGCGGTATGTCATTATACGTCGTAAAATTGCCCCCGATCATGATCTTCCCGTTATTCAGCACCTTTATCGCATATATCGTATCGTTGGCGCCGGTCCCGGGATCAAAATTAGCCGTGCTATCCAGCGCTCCACTGGTAAGTACCTGCGCGATGTTATTGCATGATACACCGTTATAAGCCAGGAAGTTTCCCGCGATCAGAATCTTATTGCTGCTCGTGATTGCCACCGCTTGGATGGATGAATCAAAGGCATCCACACCATTCCCGGGGTTGAAACTCGTATCCAACGTGCCGTTGGTCCTTACAATCGCGATAGAGTTCCGTGCGGTTAAATCATAAGTAAAGAACCGGCCCGCAATCACCGCCTCGTCGTTCGTTAACAAAGCCATGCTGAGAACATCACCGTCCGTGCCCGGGTGAACCATCTGGGGCGGCACGGTACTGATTGGCGGTGCCAGATCCAAACCGAAATCCGCATTGTAATATTCATCCACCGATCCCGCCGGAGGCGACAGGTCGTCCGTTAAAATCGTCACGGTTGTCTCCGCCACTGTCCCCACCGGAATCGTGGCATTGGGATGGTTGGGAACTGTATTATACAGCGTGATCTGGAAATCCTTGTTGAATTTCGTCAAATGCATGTTGGTGATACTGAATCTGAGCGGCATGGAGTCAAAGTTCCCTGCGGCCCAGGAAATCGTCCCATTCTCCGCTGCGGCATCAAAGTCTGAGAGCCGCCCGGCGATAGGCGTGCCACCATTCACCGGCGTAGGCACGGCGTAGTCCGAACCGGGCTCCAACGGAAACTGGTCGAACTGCTCATTCGCAGCGGTTCCATTATCGCCGGGCACGGCATTGACCCGATAAAGAATACTCGCCCCGGCCTGGTTGGTACCTGAACGGTTCACATAAATGGTCACCTGCTTGCCGCTGAGCGAATCCATCACGTCACGCGGGACGCGATAGTGCGCCTTTTGAAAATTGAAAACCGCATTGGTCGGCACCATCGTATACACCGTGTTCGTAGTGATATTGGTGATCTGTATGATCGTCATCGTATTGGTATCAAAAAACGGAACTGCGTTGGTCGAAAATGTGAAAAACGAACTCGGCCCGTTTGGATCCACATCCACATCCAGTATCCGGCAGTCCGCCTGGAAATAAACCGGGTCCAGGCGCGCGTCAGATACTTCGGGTGATTCGGCCGGATCCGTGTTCGCACCCGTGAGCACAAAGAAGAAATCACGATTGGGTAAATAGCCAATAAAGTCCCTTTGTGGATTTTGAGGGTAGGCCGGTGGGGACCGGTCTACGATCGGTATCCAAACCGTCTTGCTCATTTCGTAATCATCAAAAACGAGCGTCCCGGTGCGGGGCGTATAATCCCTGAATTGTACTGCATTGGTGTCTCCATTTTGGACCGTACTCGTGTCACCATCCACCGTTGTATAATCCACCTCAACGCGGCCCGAAGAGCCCGCCACGCGGGTCACTGTCACCATCATTCCCGGCACATCGAAGCTATAGTATGTCTGGAGCGTGGACTTATGCTCCGCAACATTGAAAGTCCCCTTGTCCCGACGCGTTCCCTCGGTTTCAGCACATTGGATCATCAACATGGGAATCCCATTCGCATCGACAATCCCGGGGCTGTCTATATAAACCACGGGGGGGTTCCCGGCGGTAACAGTCACGGCCGTCGCATCCATAAGTTCTGTGGCGATCCGAAAAACTCCCGCCGAATGGTAGGCCCAATGGATATTGACCGTACCCGTGATGGATTTTGTATCCACTACAAAATAATAGGTCGCCCCACTTATCGCATTGAAATGCAGGGCGCTCGGCCCGTAGTGAGGTTGATTCCATCCCGGGACCCCAAAAAACGCGAGGCTCGGCAATGGATCCGCAAGGGTCGCCATTTGATTAAAAAACTGAACACTCTCAAACGCACCATTGACTTGCTTTGGCCCCGGACTACCGGGATAGATGTCATCATTGACCGCCAGTTGGGTCAAAGTTGCGATGTTCGTTCCTGTGAAAACGCCTAAAAGGGTATCTATCGGAAAGCCCCCTAGGTTACTCCCATACGTATCCAATTGAACGTCCCCGTCCTGGGGTGCTACCCATTTAAACCACACCGGGGCAAAAGGGGAAAATCCCACCAGGTCGGGCGCAGCATTGCCAATATCGCCCGAATCGTCTTCGGCGTCATTGCCATAGGAATTGCCCGGTAAATTGACCGGACTGGAAAATGTTTGGCCCTGCACGCGCATGGCGCCCAGCGCGAGCACGCCGGTCAACATGGCCAGACACTTGAACCAATTTGATTTGCCGGACAACAAATGTGTCGCCCAGCCCGTGAAATACTTCTGAATCATTTTCACAAACTTTTTTTATTTCCCGACTTTGACCGCGCCGGGTATTGCCCAGATTTGCCGCTTAGAACGGATAGGTCAGCCACGTATTCACCGTCACCTGATAAAATCGCGTCACTGCCATAATTGGATCTAAAACCACAACCGTAACGGGCGGTGAAGGATACGGGGCTACCGTAACGAAATTCGTCAACAACAGCCAGTTTACCATGTTGGTCGAATAATACACAAAGTTTGTCGCATGCGGGATTGTATTAAAGGTCAATCTCATGCTCGGTGGCGGAACATTCGTCAGGGCGGTCTGCAAATTGACATCCGACGGCAGGAAGAACGGCGTCGGGTCCGAAGCATTCGGAATCCCATCGCCATCTGAATCGATATCCGTGCTCTGCGCCAGCGCAGCATTATATGCGTTAGTGACCCCGCTGAACCCTATGTTCGTGGAACTGAAATAGCCAGCGTACGACGGCACCCACCGCAGATGGTCATTGTTCTTATGATTCATCTTTTCAGCAATCGAAGTCCCGTCGATTATGGCCTGCGCATAATAAATTATCAGGTTATTGGTCAGGACCAAATGAGTGAAATTGCCGTTGGTCGTTTGGTCGCGATTGGTTGCCGCGTTGCGCAATTCGAGATAGTCCACGTAAAGGGCGTTGGTTAGGCCGGGAACCGCGGAGCCGAAATTAAACACACTGGAACCGCCCGAGGTATCCAAAATGAGCCGTCCCAAGGCCGCGTTGTTGCTATAACCCAGCACAGACGCCCCACGGTCCTGTCCTGCCCAGGTGTTAAACGCCTGCTTGTTGCCCGAGCCAACATAATTGGTGAGAGACGTTCCCAGCAGATCGCCCGTGAGGGGCTTACGGGTGAGCGCAAAACCCACACCCGTGGTCCCATTGGTATTACCCACTGACCAAAAGTTTCCATTCGTCACCGAGACGTCGGTTAACAAATTGGTCGGCGTGAGGGTCAAGGACTTAACGTTGAAAAATGAGTTGCTCACAATCAGGTTCTGCGCCCTGATTGTCGCATCGGCCCCGGCGAGTATCTGGCCGGCCAGCACCGTGGTGTTCGAAGAGGTCAGCATGAACAAATTACCGCCGTTGCTGATGGTTCCGCTGTTGAAAAATTCATTGGCGAAAATCGTCGAGCCGTTATCACCGATAAAGCCGGTATTGATGAAATCCAGATAATTGCTGCCAACCAGTCCGCTGCCAAAATTCTGCGCGCTGGCGTTCCAGATGCGAATGGCGCCATTGTTGGTCAGATAGCGCAGCCGGGGCACCGACGTCGCCCAGGAAAGGCTGGGTGACCGCAAATTTAATTCGCCATCAACCGCACCAGCACCTACCCCAGGCCCATTGGTGGTGATCGTGAGGCTCCGCGCATCGATCCAAAGCGAACGGAATATATTGAACGTGTCACTGATCAGCAAAGTGTTGGTTGCGTGCAGCCAGAGGTCCTGCACATAAGTCGGCGCAAACGCATTAAGCGAGCTGAAGACGAGCAATACCCGATAATCATTGGTGATTGTGCTGGCTGTCGTGTTGGTGCCGATGGGCGGGCCATTGGTGTTCACCGTGAACCAGCGCGTATTCCACGCTATGACCGGGCCGTTCCAGCGCGGCTGATTGGGCACCCAAAGATTTGAAATCGTCATGAACCCATTCGTTGACCCCAGCCGGATATCCGCATAAGCGGCGGCGATGGTGGAACCGTTGTTGCCTTTAAAGTGATTCGTGGATTCCAACAGCAAATAGTTCGGCGCCTCAATTTGCGCCAGCGCCAAATCCAGGTCCTTGCTCGCGGAAATTGTCATCCGGCCCGGAAGATTCGTGGGTGACAAATTAACTATATTGTTGGTATCCGCCGAACCCGGGATAACATTGTAGTCGATATAGGCATACGAATTGGTGACCGTCCCCGGTTCAAAGGGGGGCAATCCACTGGGTGTGGCCGTCCCTACATTCGCGGGTGATCCAAATTGCTCAGAGATGCTATACCCGAACGGAAACACTGTGAACGCATTCGTTGTATCTGCCAGCACGTCGGACAGGTATAAGTAATTGCTCACCGTGTTACCAGAAACCGGATCGATCTGAGAACCAGCCCATTCGATATGGGCAAAACCGCCGGCAATATCACTCGAATCGATGAATACCCGGGTTGCCAACAGCGGATTGTCGTTTTCGAGGAAAACCGCCCGAATGACCTGATTCGTCGGGGTGGGAAAGTTGCTGGTAAAATAAGGCGTCGAACCAATCAGTCCCAATTCCAATTGTTGCTTGAGATGGTTGGTAAAAATCGATGAGAAAGCAGAATTAGCAGTCAAATTAAGGCTTGGATCCCATGCGTAAGCCACGGTATTGCTCAAAGGACATATCCCCGAACCATAATCCAGAACGTTAAAACTGTTCGTCCCCGGAACATCTAAAACCAAAGTGGTTCCTGAAAGGTCCAGGCTGGAGCCAGTCACTTTGATTTTACTGCCCACCGGGATGAAAATGCTTCCGGGAAGAGCGACGTTCGTGGCCGAGATGGTCACACTGGCTCCCCCATTGATTACTCCGCCATTATAAAAGGTGGATGCTGTTTTGGGGCCTGACGTCCCTACGGTCGGGTACCATTCAAAGTCAAAACCAAAGCCTGCCGACAATGTGCCGCTTTGCGTATTCGTGAAATTTAGCGTATCGCGCGTTTTGAACACGGCTCCGGTGTTATTGACGGTAAGGCTGGCATTGAAGGTGACATTGGTCGCATCTATGGTTGGCGCAACCAGCGGAGGCGCTGAATAATCACCATCAAGTTCATAGGAGGTGTCCGGCGCAGCGTGTAGCGCCGGAACCATGCTGACGGCCAGCAGGCTGGAAAAAATAATTCGCTTCATAAACTGATCGCTTTGGCTACGGATGGATCGTGATCGTAAAGTCGCGCTGCACAGAGCGTGCTCCTATATCGGTCATCCGTATGGTAAAATCATAGGTTGCCGCACTGGTTGGCGTCCCGGAAATCAGACCATCTGTGGACAAGGTCAAACCGGGCGGTAACGCATTGCCGACAATCTCCCAGTCATAAGGCGGCGAACCACCCGAACCAACAAGTTGGAAACCGCCACCATTGTAAGGAATCCCGTTCGTGCCATCCGGCAGGCTCGTCGTCGTGATCTGCATCAAAACCTGGTTCTCAACATTCATGATGCTCGATCCGTCGGGATAAACCACCGGGGCATTCGTCGTTCCATCAAAAGAACCCCAAAGGAACAGCGGCAACGAGGCGCCTACCTCATCAAGGAACGGATAGAAATTCTCAACGAGCGGCCCCACCTTGTTCAATACGACTGTCATTTGAGGACGGATATTTCCCGGCCCGGCCAGGCCGTTCAGCGGATGCGGCTCAAAAATGATGCTCCGGGCGGCCAGCGAGCTGCCCAGGGTGTTGTTCCCGGGATTATCAGCCAGATCCTGCGCCGTGAACAGGATATCCGGGGCGGTCACCACCCGTCGCACAATGAGAGGCACCACCGCGCTCCCGCTGATGGAATTAAGCGTGTAAGTGTTGGTTATCGGTTGGAAAAACTGGCTGATCAATGAATCAAAATCCCGCCGCACAAAACTCATTTTTTCGATGCCTTGGAATGTGTTCGTCCCATTCGCACTCGGCGTCAGTTGGATTGCATAGACGACATATTGATAATTCGTGAAGAAATAGGTCGTAACCTGTTGTCTGACCAGGTTCGGATTCACGGAAATAAGATTCGGGTCAACGATATTAGTCGAACCTTTATTGGTGATGACCAGGCCCGGCACAAAGACATATCCCGAGATCCCGTCAGGCAGGATATAAAAGTCGCCACCAGGTCCTCTTCGCGTCGTTGATTTGACCGAATTCGTCTGCAGCACCGGAAAGTTCGGGTCAGAAAACGGTTTTACCGATATCTCATTCGTCTTAAATATCGTCGGCCAATTTGTGAAAAAATGGTTCGTTACTATGTTGCCGAAGGTATAGGTATAATTGGTCGCGAAATAGAGGGATGATTGGCTCCCAAACACTACGGCAAAAGTCCCCGCCGGCAACCACGGATAGTTCGTGATGAACAAAAAGGTCACCGTCGAATTCGTGATGAAAAGATTGGTCTGCACGCTCGTGATGTCCAATCCCGGGTAAAGCGTCAGTAACGTGGCCGGATCCGTGTGCGGCAACAGGTCCAAAAACATCGTCAGATCCAGTGTGTGAAGCACGGATTGTTGAGAATTTGTGGTCAGCGTGAATACGGTCGTCCCCGGACCCGCCGTTTCGATATTCATGTTGTTTGTGCGGAGCAGATACCTCAGTCCGCCAATATCATCTTTCGTCAATCCGGTGTAATACTCTCCCAGGGTGGAGGACATGGATGCCACTGAAGTGTCAACTGTAGCCAGCGGATCCACAGCAAATGGAGCCGTTACTGCCAGCGGCGGCGGGCCTGAGCAGAATTCCAGTATCGTATAAGAATACAAGGTATCATTCACATAGCTGCTCGGCTGGAATGTGACGGGGTCAAAATTCCGCTTCACCACCACATAACTTGTGGTGACCGGACACAGCGGGCCAGGCAACCGGTCATGCAAGGTCCACACATACCGTTCCGGCGATGCCAACCCCAACTGCTCTACCATCAGTTCCAAAACCGTTGATTTGATGTCCCACAACTGCAGGGCCTGGGCAGTAAAATTAACCTCCTTGGAAGAATCCGGAAACTCCGAAAGGTCACTGCTATAACCATCCAAACCGATATTGACTCCGTTTGGGTTATTGGTGAATGAGTTGTTCAGGATCGCAAAAGCCTTGTCCACCTCCACCACACCGTTCGACCCAAAGTAATCCAGATAATTCTGGTCAAAGGAATAATACAAGACCGGCATGTTCCATCGGTATTCCTCACCCAGATTGTGCGGGGCAACAATGTCACCGGGCAGGTTATACCCGATTTCCGTCGTCTCCCAGGTTTCGCCACCGTTGGCATGAGCACCACCCAGCGGTCCACCCAGAGAGAACGCGCGCACCGACCGGATACCAGCCAGCAGGCACACCGCCAACATACAAATCTTCAATAATCGCAGCATAGAAAACTCACATTAACGCAGCCGAATGATTTGGAAATATCCGGACTGGCTCCCGCCCACGGGCATCGAGTCAAGGTGCCCGGCGGCATATCGCGGTCCGCCGAAATTACTCCATGACTTCAAATCTGAGCTGGAAATCACTTGGTAAAACAATCCGGGCTCCGTGTTCCATTGCAGGAACGGACCCTGGCCGGTATTGATCATTTTTTGGCGCAACACGCTCGCCGCATTGGTCGGTATCGTGCCTCCCAGGAATTCCTGCAGGTTGGAAACCCCATCGCCATCACTATCAGCACTGGCCGAAGGCCACTGGGACACATCATTGCCAAAATATTTCGTCATCCAGTCGAAGGGTATTCCACCCCACATCAATGTGCCGTACGTCGTATTGGTCGTTGCGCCAGACAGCGGTGAGCGCCGCCCGTCCGTGAGCAAATAGTCCAACTTGAAATAATGGGTGCTGCTCGGGTTTAGACCGGTCACAATCCAGATATTCGTGGTCACATTCATCGTCGGGGTTGACGAGCCATCCTCATACACGCCGTAGCTGGCCACAGCAAACCCGTCCACCGTTGACCAGCTTACCGTCAGCGTATTCGAGCTTATCACCGTCACAAAAGGCGGGTTCGGGGCTGACAACGGCTGCACCGTTGAAGAAAAACGCTGTGCATAGAGATCAAACCCCGCACCAACATCCACAAAGCTCGTCCAGACAGCCATAAACCGCCCACTGCCATCCGATGCCAGCGTCGGATGCAACTGTTGGCCTGCCGTGGTCGAGTTGACTGGTACCTCGCCCCCTGAGAATACGCCATTCAGATTCATGACGCGGCCAAAAACCCCTTCGCGCGAACCGTCTTCCATCAGGCTAGTCCACACAATCATGTAACTTGCTCCGCTCGCGCCATCCGCGGCAATGGTCGGGGCAAATTGATCCCCATAAGTGTAAGTGTTTACGCGACGAACCGCGCCCCCCACTCCTGCGCTCGAAAACGTTCGTTCAGAAATGTCCCAGCTGTTGGTCGGTTCAAACAGGATTTTTTCGCTCCATGCCACCGCAAAGCTCCCGTCTGAGGCACCCGCCACACTGGGGTTTGCACAGGTATTGAAATTTGAACTTACCAGAAATTCGTTTCCTGACGCCGAGCCATCCGCATTAAAGATCCGGCCATAAATATCCACGCTCGCGGGCGTCCCGTTCGTATCCCCAACCGAACGTTCCTGCTCAGAAACCCAGGCCACGACAAATTTTCCGTTCGCCAGGGCCGCAACCGCCGGCGTGCGCTGATTAAACGACGTGAACTGGTTGACCAGCACCTCCGCGCCGACCTTCGTTCCGTTGGTGTTCATGCGTTGAAAATAGACATCCTGCAGGCTGCTGCTGCTCGCCTGGTTCTTACTGGCGTATACAATCACGGCGACGTTGTTTGTCAGGACTGCCACGGCAGGATTCAACTGATAGACAGTGTTTGAAGCATTGACCGAAACATCACCGGTAAGAAATGTGTTCGCGGCATTGAAAAAGCGGGCATAGATATGTTGAAAGCTCTTTTTGCCGCTCTGCCAGACCACCACGGCACCGCCGTTCTTCAATAATGAAACCTTCGCCTGCTCCTGGTCCCCCACTCCATTGGCATTGATGCGAAACGTCGAATTGATACCCGACAACGTCCCGTCCAATCTTCGCGCACTGATGCCAAAACCATCACCATCCGTCGCATTGTCCTGCCACACCAGGTAACCTCCAGATGTATTGACGCTTAATGCCGGATAAATCTGATCACCTGGCAAAGATCCGATCACAGCATACTCGGTTCCCTGGGCGGCATAATTGGTTTGACCATGTACAACGGCGGTCGTGGCAGCCAAAAGCAGGCAACACAACACCGTTTTTTGACCGGAAAACAAAAAGGACATAAGGTTCTTTATACGTTGTATCACGCCCGCAAATCTTTGTCCAAATTTTAATAGAGCTAACATGATGATTCTTCGTTCTTCCATCAATTTTTAAGCAATTCACCCTGCGTTGTATGAACCAGTTCCAGTTCCGCCAACATTGTCCGAAATCCCCACTTGGAATAACAATCGCGCAAATGGCTGACATCCATCGGTTGCTCCAGCAACGCCAGGGCGGAGAATTCGTAAGGCAACTGGTCGTTCAAACGGATCAACCTCTGGTTCCGCCGCACATTCGACTCTGCAGATTGCAACGCTCCGCGCAACCGATCCGTTTTAACACCTTGCAGATTGCTGTACAGGTTTTCGATTGAGCCAAACTGCTTGAGCAAGTCGGTTGCAGTCTTTGGCCCTACCCCGGGAACCCCTGGTATGTTGTCCACCGCATCACCGATCAAACTCAGCCAGTCCACAATCTGCACGGGATCGACCCCGGTCTTTGCCCGGACCTCTTCAAACGCCCAAATCCGCTCGGCTTTATCGTTCGGATTCACCAACCCCACCGATGGCCGGACCAGTTGCATAAAATCTTTGTCTGCACTGGCGATCACCACTTCCAGATCCGCTTCCACCGCGCGTTTGGCAAGCCATGCGATGTAGTCATCCGCTTCCACATTGTCTTCACAGAAAGAAGCGATGCCCGATGCCTTAAGATAATCGGTCATTCCATCCATCTGTTTCTCAAGATCGGTCGGCATCGACGGCCGCTGCGCCTTGTACTCTGGCAACTGCGCCATCCGCACCTCACACAAACCCCCATCCCAAACGACCGCGATGTGCGTCGGCTTGAGCTGGGCTTTGAGCTTTTGGAACATTTTGATGAAACCGTAGATCGCATTGGTCGGCTCGCCAGAAGGCGCGCGCAATTCGCGGATCGCATGAAATGCGCGATAAGCGTATGCGTGTCCATCTATGATGAGTAAGCGAGACATTTGATCTATCGTTCTAAATCATTATCACCGGTGCCCGGTTGCGAGCCGGGCGAAGGTAATCGTCTATGGGTTCAAGGTGTTACTTCCGGTTGTTGAGGAAAGCCTTTTTGCGCAAACGGCATTTCATCTTCCGTATGATAACGGTTGCCCGCCGGATCAATGATGGTCGGCGTCACAAAAATCATCAGGTTCTTTTTCTGGGTGATGGACGATTCACTCCGCCACAAACGCCCCACCAGCGGCAAATCTCCAAGCAAAGGCACTTTGTCCTTCAACTTTGTCACGCTATCGGTCAGGAGTCCTCCCAGCACCACGGTTTGTCCATCCCAGACCGCAACGCTCGTCGTCACCTCACGCAGGCGGAAACGGGGCAATGGCAATTGAGCCACAATCGGCACACCCACGCCGCCGCCGCCGCTGCTGGCAGATTGGCCTTGCGGAATGAAGCCACCCGGATCGTCATAACCCACAAACTCCGTAACCTTGGGGATGATGGACATTTGAATGGTGTATTCATCGGCAGACACATAAGGAATCACATCCAGGATCGGGCCGAATGGCAACACGGTGAGGTCGTAATTGATGGTTGTGCCCACCACTCCTCCACCGCTCGTTCCCGTGGCTGTATTATTGTTTTGGCTGGAGTTCTGTTGCAACTCCACACCTGTTACCACCGTTTGAACATCCACTACCTGCACCTGCGCCTGACGGCCGCTGATCGTGGTAACCTCAGGTGCCGTCAAAACATTGACGCCATCACGTTGATCCAATGCCCGGATGACCACACGGAATTGAGGATCCGTCAGAATTCCAGTGACCGTCCCGATCGCTGGCGCATTAGCCACATTCCGCAGGCCAGAAGTCAACAACCCGTCCGAAGTTAATTGCGAAAGTGCGGTTCCGCCCAGCAGGCTTCCCGGAAACGTACCTTCGGGATTTGCCGAAGTAGAAGCACCAGCAAAAGTTGGAGCCGTGCCCGCTTGCGCCCCGATCGTGCCATTGTTCAGCAATGTGTTTCCTAAATACCAATCAAATCCCAGCGCACGCGAATCGTTTTGAAGTATTTCTGTGAACCGCGTTTTGATGTTGACCAACGGAGGCGCCACATTCAATGCCTGGATAGCCGTCTCAATGATATCCAAATCCTGGGCCGTTGCCCGGACCACGAGCACACCCGCCTTGTCATTGAAGAACACATTCTTCGGCGGATCCAGATTCACGCCCATCGTATTAAAGAAAGTTCGCACCGCCGTTTGCGCATTTTGGTAAAAGCTCGGATGCGAAACGAATTTGAGCGCTCCGCCGCCAGTCGCGACATCACTACCCGTCTCGGCTCCGGGCCCACCTACATGCCCTCCACCGCCGCCGCCGGCAGCCCCAGTTCCAGCGGAAACCTGGGCAATTGAAACAATTGACCCTGCGGTGCCGCCACTCCCTCCACCGCCACCATTGCCACCGCCACCATTACCACCACCACCGCCACCACCGCCACCGCCGCCACCACCACCGCTGCCATTACCTGCGGTGACTGTGATGTTACCAAATGACTGGGCCGAAATTGCCTCTAGACCTTGATAGAACGTATTCGGGTCTATCTTGAACCAGCGTACTTGCAATTGCGCCGCATCCGAACCGCGTTGTGAGAAGACAACCGCATAATCTTCGATTGAGTATTTGATCGGTGTTCTGGAAACTCTAACAATGGCGTCCAACACGTCCGCCAACCGCACGTCTGTCAAACCGGGGTTCAGATTGATGGACGCCGAAGTCACATCAACTGGTTCCGCCGGAGGAGGAGGCGTAAGGCCTGCCGGAGTCGGTTCAGTGGGCGTAGCCGAGGCAACCACTGCCGATGCATTGGGGTCAATGATGAAATTGATACCTCGCTTTTCAGGATCGCGCTTGCGTGATTCCGTATTCAACCGCAAAACTATCTCTGACAGGGGAAGACCGCCTTCAGGCACGGTGAAATCATCCAGGTGGATCAGATTCAATTTGTTGGCGATCGCCTGCCGGCCTTTGCTGGTATAGATCAAATTCGTGTGCGCCATCGGGTTGGGGACCGGCAAAATGTCACGCTTGATCGGATCCTGCCAATCCTCGGCTATTTCCACCAGATCATGCTGCACCTTTAGATCGCGCTGCTTGGTCGCGCGGGCGTAACGCTGGTCATGCACCAGGCTAAGATAGTAAAAAGCCGCATAATTTTGTGGATCAAGATCCAAGGCTGCCTTCAATTTCACTTCCGCTTCTGAGTATTTGCCCATCTCCAACAACAGCTTTCCGTCCTGCACCAACGTCCCGGCATCCATTTTATTCGTCTGGATCGTCGGGATCTCGGCGACCACTTCTTCACTGGGAACGTGCCCCTGCAATGCGTGGATCGATTTGTCGTTGTCCCGCTTCATGGCAATGGCCGTTTCGTTCCGCGGATCAACAAAAAGGACATCCGCCAATTGGTCGTTTGAAGCTTTAAGATCGCCCATCTTCTGCGCGGCATGCGCCAGGTCTAGGCGGACCGACACCAGGCCTGCTTTCGTCTGCGCGGTTTCATTCGGCACGCTGGCGGGACCGATCGCTTTCACCAGCGACCATGCATGGTCATAATATTTTGCGGCGGTTGGCAGGTCGTTCCGCTTTTCCGCGGCCCGGGCATTATCCAAATCCTGGTGCAAAGTGATTTTGTCAGCTTCGCGCCGGATGGCTTCCTGGGTTGCCGAATTAACATCGTCAGGCGATTGTGCCATCGAGACGAAAATCGGCCCGAGCAGCAGTGCCGAACACAATGAGATAATGCGTACTTTTGTCATGGTCTGGTTCCTTTAATGAAAAATCGAGTGCGCACTAAGGCGCACCTGCATAGGTGATGGTCGTCTTTTTATTGTTTGATTTAGCTGAGATTACCACTTCGTTCTCGGATATGGCAACGATATTGTACTCTTCTCCGCCAAAAGCGATTGCAGATCCCACCCGGCAGTTGTGGAACGCCCGCTTCTCCGGATCATACCTCAAGTCCGCTGTGTATGAATCCGGGCGCTTGAAAGATTTGGACTTGGATATTGGGATTTTTTCGTCCGAATCCACCAGTGTCAAAGTCAATTGCGGATCGTCGACCATGCCTTTTGCATCATTCAATGTGAATACTTCCGTCTTGTTGTTGTTTCCGCTGATGGGGAAAGATACAAAATAGCGCTTCTTGCGTAATGCCGCCGTTGGCGCCCCTTCGCGTTCTACACTAATGGTATACCGCGCTCCGACATCATTCGTTGAAACCGAATCCAAAGAGATTGTCATGTAAAGCGTAGTGATGTTGGTGATGACCAATGCCCGGGGGCCGATTTCGTCACCGCGCACGATCTTGATCAACTTCCCGTCCGGGGCTTTCTGCCATTTGACCGGATTAAACAATCGGTTGGTCATTGTCAGGTCAAGGACCGGCGGTGTTTTTACCTTTTGCAAGATTTCATCATACTGCTCCAGGTTCAATGGTGGCGCTGCCTGAGTACTGCGTTTCACAATGACATTTGTGCGCTGGCTAAGTTTTTGCTTCTCGTTGCTCACCCACAAAAACAAAAAGACGACCAGCACGGCGAAACCCGTCAGCACGGCGCCGAGCAAAATCTTTTCGTAATTTTTTTTCAGAAATTCCATTGCATCTCAACGTTTCGAACCCGCATTCCCATTCATCTTCACCAGTTGCAAACCCAACGTCACCGTGATCTGTTCTTCATCCAGAAAGGTCGGCAATCCTCCCCTCCCAGTCACCGCCATCGCAGTTCCCGTTGGACGCGGTGCCGTATCCGTAGTGCTGCTTCCCGTGTCTTTGGCCACGCCAACGTTTACCGATTCCACCACAAAACAGTAATCCGAGGTCGCAAATGCGGTCAGCACGGTGCTTAATTCCGTTCCAAAACAGCGGAAAGAAATCTCGTATGGCGTTATCACGGCCGCCTCGGTCATTGTGGATTTTTTTTCAAGGTAACTGTCCAATCCTCCCGCATCATCATCAGATGAAACGCGCTCGCGCCGGATGGACAACAAGGCATTCACACGCGCTCCGTATAATACATCGCAGATCGCCTTGACCTCGCCCAATTGGATTGAAAGCGGCCCCAGGCTGCCCGGCGCAAATTTGGTCAACGAACGTTCTGCTTGAAATGAAAACCCATACTGTTGTGGCACATCTACGCTGGCGACCGCCGCCGCCCGCTGCAATTGATCCAGTGTGACCTGCAACGTTGTGGCAAACTGCGCACTCGTGATCAGCGCCACGTTCGTTGTATATGGAATCGGCGGGACCGATTTGAATTGTGCCCGGAATTTTTGGCTGATCTCACGCAGTTGTTGGATCTGCTGCTCGGCCACTTTGGGATCGCCGACCTTTTTTTGGATCAGCCCGTCGAGCGTGCTGTATGCCTCTTCCAGTTGCGCCTGCGTCGCTTTGTTCAACCCCATTTTGGAGAACAAATACCACCCTCCTGCGCCTATCAATATGAGCGCAACGAGGCCGCTGATAGCAAAAAATAGATTTCGTTTGATCCAGGCCATATCAGAGTTTCAGCGGCTGTTTCAAGATGATGGTTGCACCGAACGTAAACGTGCCTTTGGTCGGATTTTCCGTGATCCCCGGCATCGAGTTCAATTGCGTCCCGGCCGAATCAAACAACGGACAAGCCTTCAATTCGCTCTCCAATGCAAACACAATGTCCTGCTTCGCCGAAGGCGACAGGTAAGTCAGATCCACGGCTTCACATACAATATTGATGACGCTTTCCGGAGCATGCGCACCGCCGCCCTCGGCCGGTTGAGGCATGATTTCCCCGGGATTGGTTCCCAGGGCCAGCCGATCAATCCAGATACCCGTCGGGGTCTGGACATGTGAATCGTTGTATATCTTCTCTGCCGTTTTCTCTTCCGCGCGGATCAATACCTGCCGCAGTTCAGAAAATGTATTCAACCAATATTGTCGTCCCGTCAGCCAGCTTGTATAAAGATTCACGTCCCGCTGGGCATTCTTCAGTTGCGTACTCACCCGTTCGTATCGATCCACCCGGTCCTGAATCGGCTGGATCTGCATCTTGATCTTGTCCAATTCAGCCTGTTTGACCACGCTCAACTTGTCGAACAACCACCCAACGGCCCACACCACCAGCACTAAACTGAACACCGTAGCTATAAAATAAGGCTTTTTTTGGTTGAAACTTTGCCAACGCAAAGTGCTTTCCGGCATCAGATTCAGTTCCACCGGACAATTCGCCAGATTGCGCAACCCCAACCCCACTACTTCACCCAATGAATGCGCCACTTTGGCCAGCTCTTCGAGGTTGATAGCCGGGTCCACCTGCACATTCCGGAGTGGATTGAAGTATTCCACGGGGACATTAAGCTTTTCTGCAAAAAACTGCGCTGTGTAGGGCATGATCGATGCCCCGCCCGATAAAAACAGCCTTTGCGGCGCCGAGCCACCCTGTTGGCCGCGGTAAAACTGCATCGTCTGGTTCACCTGGATGTGCAGCCGCGTCATGAATTGACGCGCAATCTTCGAGATAGCCGCTTGATGCTCGTTTTCCGGCTCCTCGTATGCACCGCCCAAACTCACAAAACCCTCGGCAATTTTGATCTTTTCCGCCTCATCAAACTTCAGCTTTGCTTCCGTCGCAAACTCCTGCGTGATAGCATTGGCACCCAGATTGATGCTCCGCGAAAAGACCTTCCCCTTCTCAAAAAACAGCAAGTTGCTCGTCTTGGCCCCGATGTCCAAAAGCATCGTGCAGTCTTCCAGGTCACCGTAGTTGAACCGGAACGCGTTACACAACGCCGCCGGCGATACGTCGCACAGTTGCAATTGCAATCCCGCCGATTCAGCTATCCGGAACAATCCCTCCACCACGTCCGATTTGATCGCCACCAGCAGCACTTCCAGTTCACCACTCGCCGCTGCGCCCAGGATCTGGTAATCCCACACCACTTCCTCCAGCGGAAACGGAACATTCTGCTGCGCTTCGTATTGGATGATCTGCGTCACCTTGCCGGCATCTACCGGCGGCAACTTCACGAACTTGGAAAAAACATTGAAGCCCGGCGCGCACCCGTTGATCCCCTTATGCTTCACCGACTTCTCCGCCATCAACTCGCCCAACGTCTTGCGCAACGATGCATCGCGCGTCGCATCCTGGGAACCCTCGAGGCCAAGCGGCTTGATGGAGTAGCTCTTTAAGCGCAAGCCGCCAGCCTCGTTCACTTCGAACTCTGCTGACTTGAGACTGCCGGCGCCGAAATCAACCGCCAAAAATGACTTGGATTTTAACATTAAGGGTTTCCGCGCCCGCACACCGACCGCAACCGCGGCCGACATCAAGGCAATCCCTGTGTGGTTATAGATTTTCTATTACACGGTCAAACAGAAAAACATTTTTTGTGTGACCACTGGGGGCTTTTTCGGGAATATACGCACCAATCTATTAAGATGGGATTAAGAGCATTAGGGATTTAACAGGACTCCTAATCGCCTTGCCAACCTCATGCCAATAAATGGTTTTATCTCCAAAGATAATTCCTCCATCAACCTCCTCTGCCCACCATTCTCACGTCTCCTTCACACTGTCAACGCCGCGTCCCAATCCTTCCATACCGGCTCATACCCCAATCTCCGTATCAACTCCGCCACCTCCTGCGGCGACCGCTCATCCGCTATATTGAACTGCCCCGTCGCATTCGTCGCCTTGTTCTCCATCGCCGCCCACTCGCTCGCGCCCGACGCCAATTCCACTATCCGTCCCCGCTCCGTATGATGGATCTTCTCCTTGCCCGCGCCCGTGTAACCACCCGGCTCCGTATGACTCCCCGCACTTATCAACGTCACCCCCAATGGTATCAACCCATCCCGCAACTTCGCCGGCTCACGCGTCGATAACACAATCCCCACATCCGGAAACATAATCCGATACGCACACACCAACTGCGCCAGCTCTCTATCCGCCAGATGCGTCAACGGCTCAAACTCACCCGCACACGGCCGCAACCGCACCGTCGATATCGTCAACTGCGCCTTCCAACAATTCCTCAACAAATAATCCGCATGCGCCGCCACACTCAACGCCTCGTACCGCCAATCCGCCAACCCATACAACGCACTGATCCCCAATCGCCGAAACCCCGCCGCATACGCCCGCTCCGGCGTTTCCAATCGCCACTCGAAGTTCCGCTTCGGCCCCGCCGTATGCATCTCCGCGTACACCCCCCGATCATAAGTCTCCTGGTACACCACCAACCCATCCGCGCCCGCCGCCACCAACGGCCGATACTCCTCCACCTCCATCGGCCCCACCTCCAGCGATATGCTCGGCCACTCCTCATGCAACATCGCGATGCACTCCCGCATATACCCATTCGAGACAAACTTTGGATGCTCTCCCGCCACCAACAACAAATTCCTGAACCCCTGCTCATACAGCGCCGCCGCCTCACGCCGTACTTCCTCCAGCGACAACGTCACCCGCAAAATTTGATTGTCCCGCGAGAACCCGCAGTACGAACAATTATTGATACACTCATTCGAGAGATACAGCGGCGCGAAGAGCCGCACCACCTTGCCGAAGCGCTGCAACGTCATCGCCCGCGACCGGTTCGCCAGCAACTCCAGTTGCTCACCCGCCACCGGCGATATCAAGTTCGCGAAGTCCGCCAGCGAGAAACTGCGCTTCACCAAACTCTCCCCCACCGCCGCCGCGCTCGCGCCCATCGACCGCTTCACCAGCGACTCCAGCGGCAACCCATTAAATTCAGAGACAAAACTCACAACTCCCAAACTACCAAAACCCGCCGCAATGTCGAGGCCACGCAGCGCCCCCATGTTTGGAGTTCCGCCTTCAGGCGGCGCCCCCTTCCCATCCCGCATCCCCCAACGCGCATCCCGCATCGCTCCATTCATCCACCCATCCATCAATCCACCAATCCATCAATCCACCCATCCATCAATCCATCAATCCACCAATCCATTAATCCACTAAAATTTTTATTTTTGTGCGCCCGGAAATTTTCCAATCGAGGTGTTAATTCTGTTCTTTCTGTTTAAACCATCATCATCGTTATTATCGTTTCCCGTCCTTGCTCCCACTTCACACCCTCCAGAAGTCGCAAAGCGTTTGGACTGCGGCCCCTTCAGCGCCGCTCTCGTTCCATCCATTCTCCCGCAACATGCGCCCCGCATCCCGTTTTTCCACCCTCTTCACTCTTCCCTCCGTCTTCATCCTTCCCCACGCGGCTTTGCGCCTGTTTCCGCTGACGAATTATTAGCGGAACTTTTCAAACTGAATCTCTTATTTCGCGCGAAGTTAGTCGCATTTATCCCGAAGCCCGCCCTTCATTGTAAGAAGGTTTTAACTGCCCTCAAGATGCCCGCCAGCCACGTCACGCAGGACGCGCGATGCCACGCCCATGACCCATAACCCATTATAAATCAGCCAATTAACCAATCTTTCATATTTCATTTATCAAAGAACTATCCATACTATATGCACAAAGACAAATATTGTCAATATAAAGTTTTATTTTTTAACAAATTGTTTCGACGCGAGCCCTTTTTTCCCTTCCCGCCCGCTTTCCCGCTCTCCGCAGCTTGACGCACCACGCAACCCGCAAAACGTTCCCCATCTCTGCGGTTAATCCTGCCTTTCCCCACTTTAGAGCGCTTGAAGAAAAACTGTAGCCATTCGGAGCGAGGATTTTTGGGGTTTAGCGAGGCTTTGGCGAAAGAGCAGGTTTGAAAAACCCTGTGACTGAGCCGAAACGAAGCCAAAACCCAAAAAGACCGCTTTTCTCTCTTCCTTTACGAATGGCTACAGTTTTTTTGAAAATGCTCTAGCCTTCAGCATTTAGCATTTAGCCTTTTTACTCTTGCCCCGACCCAGCCTCTGTTCAACGGTGCTGCCAATAAAACGGACGCCGATGCAAGTGCATCACAGCTTTAATATAAATGGCATCCGGACGAACACTGTAAACAATCGCGTAAGGAAAGCGATGGAAGTTGAGTTTACGATTGTCACCCCGCATTTTGCGCCAACGTTGCGGCTCTTTCACGATGCGACGCACCGTGCGTTCAAACTCGTCAATGAAATCATCACCGAGACCCCGCTGACGCTCTTCATACCACAGCGCCGCAGCTTCCAACTCCTGTTCGGCTTCAGGATGACTGACGACGTGCATGCAGCCTGGCGCGAATATCCTTAACCGTTTCCGTCACCGGCCGGCAATGAACCTTGCCTTCTTCAATCTCACGAGAGCGACGGTCGATCACTTCTTGCCATTGAGTTTCCGCGTCCGCATCCACCGTACCGTCGAGACTCGTAATGAGTTGGCGGGCGAGATATGCCCGGTCCTGCTCCGGCAAGGCCAGCATTTCAGCCACTTTTTCAGCAGTAACGCTCATGCAGGAATATTATCGCCCATCACCCCACCTTGAACAACCATGAAATCTTTACCACGCCTGCCACATAGCCACCTCCCGCTGGAGTGCTGTAGCGCACAACGTCAGGAGTGCCACCCGTCCGATCCGTCCGATCTGTCTGATTCTTCCTATCCGACCCATTTCCGTTTCCCGCTTTGCTAGGCGCAACCCGCAACCCGCAACATGCTTCCCCCTCCCAACTAAACACTTAAAACCAAGAATTAAAAACTCCTCACCTTCTTCACCCTTCCTTCCGCTTTCCGCCTTCCGCCTTGTCCCTCCCACCCACCTCCGCTAACCTCCACCCATCGTGTCCTCCACGGGAATCTTTGGGCGATCGTTAAAGGCATCTGTACTCGTTGTCTGCCTTCTCCTCCCGGTTTTGGCGCGTGCACAATTCGGCTACTACACCAACAACGGCTCCATCACCATTTACGCCTACGGCGGCAACGATACCGATATTGTCGTTCCTGATACCATCAACGGGCTGCCTGTCACCCAAATCGTCGGCCCCTTCTTTTTGAATAACAACGTAGTGGAACGTGTTACGATACCCGCCACCGTCACAAACCTGGGTGACTACTCCATGTTCGGCAATTTGGAATCAGTTTACTTTTTGGGCAACGCCCCAACCTTTAAGAACACGCCATTCTACCCCTTTCAAAACACCGCCATCCGTTACGTGGACGGCACTTCAGGTTGGGGACCCACTTATGACGGCTTCACAACCGCGTTATGGAGCCCCGCCGTTCCCTGCGATTACGCCATCAGCAACGGAGTCGCCGTTATCACCCATTACAGGGGAACCAACGGCCAGGCCCTCATCCCCGGGGCCTTCAACGGCGTTCCCGTCGGCATCATCGGCCCAAGTGCTTTTGGCGGAACTGGACTGACGAATATCGCGATTCCCGACAGCATCACCGAAATCGGCGCAGGTGCTTTTGGAGGCTGCGGCTTCACGACAATTTCTCTGGGCACCAACATCCAGATCATTGGCCAAGGCGCCTTCAGTGGATGCATCAACCTCCAAAGCATCGTCATTCCCGACCATGTCACCATCATTCCCGGAACAACCTTTAATAATTGTTTCAGCCTCACCAATATTCAGTTCGGAAAAAATTTGGGGACCATCGATCATTTCACTTTCGTCGAATGCGATGCCCTCACCGAAATATTTATCCCCGGCACCGTCACCAATCTCGCCTCTAGCGCATTCCTGTTCTGCCCTAATCTGAGTCGCGTTACCTTCGGCGATGGTTTTGCGAATCTGCGCGGATCCGTTTTCTCTCATTGCGCGAAACTGGCCAGCGCGATTTTTCCCTCCAGCGTCACCAACATCAGCACCAATGGCTTCATCGTCTGCCCCGCCCTGTCCGGACTCTATTTCACCGGCGATGCGCCCGCCGTCACCAACGACCTCAGCGCGGTCAACGTCACCATCTATTACCTCCCCGGCACCACCGGTTGGGACACCACCTGGAACGGACGCCCCACCGCCCTCTGGCAACCACGCCTGCGCACCGAAGACCAAAACTTTGGCGTCACCCCCAACGGATTCGGCTTCAACATCGATTGGGCCCCGCAACAAACCATCATCGTCGAAACCTGCGCCGATCTCTCCACCCCGGACTGGCAACCCCTCGTCACGAACACCCTCGGCAACGGATTATTCTATTTCAGCGACCCCACCAGCCCCAACACCCCCACCCGCTACTACCGCGTCAAATCACAATAACCCTTCCCGGTGGAGCGAAAGTCCCCGCGAGCCGTCGGAGCGCCGAGCATCGCTCGGCATGACTTCCCCAATCCACCCATCCATCAATCCAACCATCCCCCAAATTTTGCATTTTTAATTTTTAATTACCCCCTCCCGCCCCCACCCATTCGCCCTATCCGTCCTATCCGCCCTATACCCCCCGGCATGACGCCGCTTCTCCTAGCGCCGTAGGCGCGGCATATTTGTAGAATTAGATCCCAAAAAATCCATGTGCCCGACTGCGCAGCTTCGCGAAGCGAAAAACTCTTTTGGGACCTCTAACCCGTGGCAACGTTAGGAGTTCCGCCTTCAGGGGGTTTCCCTTGCGCTCTTTGCGCTCTCTGCGGCTAATACTGCCTTTCCCCACTTTAGCCTTCAGCCTTCAGCATTTAGCCTTTTTACTCTTGCTCCGATCCGCCGATCTGATCAATTGATCTGGGCGTGCCGAAGAAGACCGCTAAATCCCCAAAACGCCGCGTCCCCTACAATTCACCGCCGCCCACGCCCACCAATGGCCTGACCTTGGTCGATGTTCACGTCAAAACCGTCATTACCGCGCACTATGAACTGCGCGACGATTGGTCCGTCCAGGTTAACACCCACGCGCAAGCGGCGGATGAAATCAAACTCGCGCCGCCGAACCTGTTGTTTTCCGATCCCGACCGCGACCTCTGGCTCTACCACGGCAACAGCCTCGATTTGCTCGACAAAATCGCCACCAAATATCCCGAGGGCCGCTTCGATGCCATCTTTGCCGACCCGCCTTATTTTCTCTCCAACGGCGGCATCAGTTGCCACGCCGGCAAAATGGTTAAAGTGGACAAAGGCGATTGGGATAAAAGTAGAGGCCCGGAACTGAACCACGAATTCAATCTCGAATGGCTGAAACGCTGCCAAAAAGTTTTAAAGCCAAACGGCACCATCTGGGTCAGCGGCACCCACCACGTCATTTTCTCCATCGGCTACGCCATGCAACAGCTCGGCTTTAAAATTCTCAACGACATCGCCTGGGAAAAACCCAATCCGCCGCCCAACCTCAGTTGCCGCTATTTCACCCACAGCACCGAAACAATTTTGTGGGCCGCCAAAAACGAGAAAAGCAAACACCTCTTCAATTATCAGGAGATGCGTAAGGTGACGGGCAAACAAATGAAAACCGTCTGGACGATGACCGCCCCGGGCAATGCAGAAAAATTGTGCGGTAAACATCCTACTCAGAAGCCGGTGGCTTTAATCGAAAGATGTTTGTTAGCCTCAACAAATGAAAACGATTTGATTCTCGACCCTTTCCTCGGAGGCGGCACCACTGCCGTCGCCGCCGTGAAACTAAAACGCGGATGCGTCGGGATTGAATTGGATCTTACGCACCTCAAGCTCGCCATTCGCCGCACCGACGGCGAAATCATTTCCCTCTGGTTGCGCGAATTTAAGGTGACGGTTGAAATCACTGTAATTGGTAGGGCGGGCAGTCCCCTGCGAGCGCCAGCGAACTAACTGAAAGCCCCATTCGGGGCGAAATATTTATAGCCCAGGGTGAGGATGCGCAGCATCCGCTGCCCTGGGTTAAACAACCAAAACAATCAACCGCTAACTGCGCAGCTTCGCGAAGCGAAAAATTCCCGTGCGGCAAATTTAGACCGCGTTCCCGAAACCCAAACCAAAATGATCTTGATCTGTTTTCCGATTCGATCAATGGATCACGTGTGGACGACAAACCACAAGTGACAACCGAGCGCATCTATCACGAATGTAAATTCGTGTTTCTGTCTGCTGCCCAGGTCGAGCGCGGCGCCGTCGTCCACACCACCGTTGACGTTAGCTTACAAGAAGCCTGGGGAAAAACTCCCACCGGAAAGAAACGCGAGACGACGCACATCGTGAAATGCGAGACGGAGATTTTAAGAGTGAAATCAAATTGATGCTGCCTGTCGATAATGCTCTACTCATGCAAACGTATGAATCAACAGCAGGCGGTTATTCAAACGATTGAACGCCTTGGCGGCGTCGCAACGCTCGGACAGCTCTATTCGGAAGTCTTTAAAATCAAAGACTGCGAATGGAAAACGAACACTCCAACAGCAAGCATTCGCAGAATTGTCCAGCTACATAAAGACATCTATAAAATCAAACCCGGCCTATATGGTTTGAAGTCAAAGAAGTCGGAAATCGAATCAAAAGGCATCATTGCTGAAACTTCGAAGAACAAAAACACAAAGGAAGTAGTATCCTTTGGCCACACTTACTATCAGGCATTATTGCTCATCATTGGCAAACTGCGGAAATTTGATAGCTGGTCGCCGAACCAGGACAAAAACAAAATGTTTGTAAATGGAAGCTTGGGTTCATTGCGAACATTGCAAACCATGCCAAGTTATTCCTACGCACATCTCGTTGACCGCAGCGCAACGGTAGATGTTATCTGGTTCAACGACCGAAAAATGCCCAACAGCTTTTTTGAAATTGAGCATGGAACGGATATGAAAAACTCCTTGCTCAAATTCAACGATCTCCAGGATTTTTATTCAAGGATGGTAATCGTTTCAGATGCAAATCGCCGTGGAGAATTTGAAAGTCGGTTAAAGTTTTCGGCATTTCGCGATGTCACAAAGCGCGTGAATTTCCTTTCTTATGAACGGCTGGTTGCTGATTACGAATACGAAACAGCAAAAAGTGATTCAGATTTTAAATTATAGCTTATGGGCCTCCTCGATGATTTGTTTGAAATCTTTTCCCCCCGCAAACAATACGGGTCGCGCCGCACAACCAAACTTGGCGTAGAAGTTCGCAGCCGTGCAGAAGAAAGAATCGCCGAATATTTCGATTCCATCGGACTGCGTTATCAATACGAAAAAGAAATTGAAACCGGCATTTGGATCTTTACCGAGAAAGTCAGCGCACCGGATTTCTATCTGACAGACTACGACGTTTATGTCGAGTATTGGGGAATGGTCAACGTGGATGATGATTACGACCGGGAAAAATACCAGCGCGCCATGAAATACAAAATGGCGCGCTATTACCAACTGGATATCAAATTCGTTTCCATTTATCCCGACAACATGAAAAACCTCGATTGGATATTCCGGAAGAAATTCAAAAAGGTCACCGGCATTGATTTGCCGCGCAAATTAAAAAAAGTCAGTTCCTCGTAATTCTCAAAGAAGAATTCCTTTCCGGAAAATCCGCCAAAACCTGGTCCGTTTAAAGAGGTCAGCTTCGTTGCTTCGTTTCTTTGTTGTTCAAATCCTCCGTGTGCTCTGTTGCCTCCTGTTAAATTCCTTAACCGGTCTCTCTGCGCTCTTTGCGTTCCCTGCGGCAAATCCCCTTTTCGCATGGTTCGCGATTTTCGCAGTTTAAATCTCCGTTATCTCCGTTATCTTCGTTATCTTCTGTAAAAGTTCGAAACCCTTTGTTCCTTCGTTTCTTTGTTGTGAACCCTTTTTCGTGTAGTCAGTGGAATTCGTGTTAATTCGCGCAATTCGCGTAAAAAGGCTTTCACCTTTTTTCATGCGGTCCACATATTTGGCGGTAAAACTTTGTTCCTTCGTTATTTTGTTGTTCAAATCCTCCGTGTGCTCTGTTGCCTCCTGTTAAATGCCTTAACCGGTCTCTCTGCGCTCTTTGCGTTCCCTGCGGCAAATCCCCTTTTCGCATGGTTCGCGATTTTCGCAGTTTAAATCTCCGTTATCTTCGTTATCTTCTGTAAAAGTTCGAAACCCTTTGTTCCTTCGTTACTTTGTTGTTAACCGGGTTTCCGCTTTCCGCTTTTCCGACTTCCGCTTTTCCTTCCGCCACCCCCGTTACCTTCCGTGAATATTAATCAGGCAGCAGCTACAGGACCTGGCCCGCGCCGGACTCTTGTCCTTAGCCAAACATGGCGAATAAATCCCACCGTCAACACCAAACCTGCCAGGGCACCGATGGAAGGCTCCGGAACCGCAACCACACTCACCGCGGCCAGGCCATAATCATACCGGGTTGTTTCGGAAAAATCCAGGCGCGTGCTGCTACTCGTCGCCGTAAAAAAATTTGTGTAATGCTCCCACACCATTTGGTCGTAGCGATTGATCTGGTTGTTATACGTATGGGGTTGAGTGGTGTAACTACCCAATGGAACTGTATTCAAAGAAACTGTGATCGAAACATCTGTTCCAAAAAACAAGTCAGCCGCCCCCTCAAACGTAAGCTCGTATGGTTGCCCGGGCGTCGTAGTGATGGTCTGGTAAATATCCGCGCCCAGTCCAAAAATACCGTTTGGAGCATTGGGATCACCCACCTCAGCGATCAGTCCTGACCAGGGCGTAAAACCAGATTTGAAATTCCCATTTTGCACCAGATTTGGCTGGGCAAAAACGACCACGGGCAAAATAAAAAACAGCGTGCAAACCAAGTGCTTAATTCTCATGACCGGAACCCTTCTGAATACGCCCACTCTATTCCGGGCCACTTTCCAGTCGAGAATTTGTTATTCACATTCTCGAGACAAAGCATCCATCCTTTTTTGCGTTCTTTGCGCCAATCAGCGGCTGAGTCCCGCAACCGCGGGACGAAGTCCCGACCTGTCGGGATTTCTTTGTTATTCAAATCCTCCGTGTGCTCTGTTGCCTCCTGTTAAATGCCTTTACCGGTCTCTCTGTGCCCCTTGCGCTCTTTGCGGTTAATCCGGTTTTCGTATGGTTCGCGCTTTTCGCAGTTTAAATCTCCGTTATCTCCGTTTCCTTCTGTAAAAGTTCGAAACCCTTTGTTCCTTCGTTTCTTTGTTGTGAACCCTTTTCGTGTAGTCCGTGGAATTCGTGTTAATTCGCCCAATTCGCGTAAAAAGTTCTCCCGTCTTTGTGCTCTTTGCGCTCTCTGCGGTTAAAATCTCTGTCAATTACAACGATTCTTGCGGCAACTTTTCGTAGGCAGTCAGTTGCTCCTGCGTCAGCTTTTCAACCGAAGTCACCTTGATGCCCTGCACTTTGCCCAGCGCCGCCTTGAGCTTGTCGCCATCATAAGCCAGAAAAGAGCCGACCAATTTGTCGTCCTGTTTTTTGGTCCGGAAATAGCCGATCTCACCTTCCTGGCCGGAATAGATGTGGATGCGGCCCAAAAACTCTCCCGGGGTGCGCGGCGCGAAATCGCCCACCGGTTCAAACCGTACCACCCATACCCCTTTGGCGGCGTCCAGATGATCAAAGTCGATCAATGATTCCTGGGGCAACTTTTCGTAGGCGGCCAGTTGCTCCTGATTGAGCTTCTCAACCGACGTGACCTTGATGCCCTCCACTTTGTTTAACGCGGCCTTGAGTCGATCACCATCCGAGGCGAGAAAGGAGCCGACCAGTTTGTCGCCCTGTTTTTTGGTCCGGAAATAGCCGATCTCACCTTCCTGGCCGGAATAGATGTGGATGCGCCCCAAAAATTCTCCCGGAGTTTGCGGCGCGAAATCACCCACCGGCTCAAACCTTACCACCCACACCCCTTTGGCGGCGTCCGGTGCGGTGTTTTTTACTGGTTGCGACCCCGGTTGAGTTTGGGCATCCGTTAAAGTTATCAGCGCCAGGCCGGCCAAAAGAAAAACTGCCAGCGCAATACCCCGGTTGGTTTTATGGAACTTTGCGATCATACTTATCCTTTCCTTCATTTGTTGTTTGTTTTCCAAAATCCCGGCCAGACCAGGCCCCCAAACCGTTTGGCCAAATCCTTCCAAAACCTTCACGACCGTCAGCCCATAAGATTCGTTCTCGCCCGCCGCCGCATAAGAAAGGGCCAGCGCATCGCAAGCCAGTTCCCGGTCCGCCCGCATCCGGTAAAAGGCCACCCAGACCAACGGGTTGAACCAATGAATCGCCTGCAAGGCCAGCGTCATCCAGCCGAGCAGGATGTCGTGGCGCTTCACGTGCGCCAGTTCATGCAGGAAAACATACCGGAGTTCTTCGCGCGTAAACCGGGACACCAACCCCCTCGGCAGCAGCAAACGCGGACGCACAAAGCCAAACAAGGCCGGACTCTGGATCGCCTCGGTTTCGATCACCGTCACCGGCGTGGTCACACCCATCAGCGCCTTGCAATCTTCCAACAGATTGAGCGTTGGTTCATCGATCAGTGGACGCTGCCGTGCGACGCGGCGATGGAATTTATATTGGTTGAACGCGACGCAACCTGCCAAAACCAGCATACCCGCCACCCACAACCACCCAAGCCAATGCCCACTGATCGAGGACACTGCGGTGGCCGTCCCTGTGCCACTCGCTACCGGGGCATCCATCGTTTGGACCGGAACTGTTTCCGGTGGCACGGGTTGCCCGGCGCTGGGCATTTTCAAAACATTGAAAAGGCTGGCGGGCGAAGGAATGGTCGCCGGCAAAGCCAAACGCAGCACCACCAACAGCCACAGCGCGTATCGCCAGCGGGGTTTCAGGCGCCCCCCGCAAAACCATTGCGCCGCCAACACCAAAAAAATGAGGATCGCAGCCTCCCACGAAATTTTCAGCAGGCCGGGAAAACGGGCGAAGATCTCTTGCATAAAAACGGTTTAATCGGGGTTCTTCAGCAACCGCCGCAACTCGCGGATTTCGTCGGGCGACAGTTTGTCCCGCTGAACAAAGTGAGCGAGCATGGGCTTCAATGACCCGCCAAAGACGCGCGCCAGAAATGATTCGCTCGCCACATCCACACACTCTTCCTGCCGCACCAGCGGACGATACAAGTACGAGCGGCCTTCCTTGCTGAAACCCAGGGCTTTCTTTTTGACCAGCCGGTTGAGAAAAGCCTTCACCGTGCGGGGATGCCAGGACCCGTCGGTTTGCCGCAACGTGGCGATGATGTCATGGGCGGAGCAGGGCGCCTGCGACCAGACAACTTTCATGATATCCCACTCCGTTTCCGAGATGCGCGGCGCTTTTTTCATCAGGCAATGAACGGGGCGCATCTTGACATGTCCTTGTTTGGAGTTCCGCCTTTAGGCGGTTCCGGCAAAACCGGCTGGATTGCCGCGTGAACGCGGAACTACCAACTCTCATCGCCGTTTTGTTCAGGACAGTCTCAAGCTGCGCACCAATTAACGTTTACGATTACCGATGTAATCAGTAGTAGATTACATCGGTAATCTATAATGTCTATAAAATTCTTTTCCCTTTTCTTGTCATTCGGCCGCCAAAATCAGCCACTAAACGACCCGCCCGGGTGGAACGACAGGCGCATGTGTCAGGTATCAGGTGTCAGGTGGTGAAATGTAGAACTTGGGAAGCAAGGTGAAGGTTGGGAAGGAGAGCCGATCAGCATTCTATCGTTATCTCGAAGTCGTGGACGTCAGTCCGCGCAAATTTTAAGTTTCGGGTTTTGAGTTACGGGTCGGGGAAAAGCGCCCGAGCGCAGGCGCACACCGGGACGCTTCGCGAGGTTCGGTGATGAATGGTCATCAGCGTTCCATCTGCGTTGATGAGCGGTTAAAACTCTCCGTTATCTCCGTTACCTTCTGTAAAAAATCCGGAACCCTTTGTCCTTGGTTGCTTTGTTGTGAACCCCGTTCCGGAAAAACCGCCAAAACCTGGTCCGTTTAAAAAAGGCCAGCCCTCTTGCGCCTCTGTTTTATCCTTCAGCCTTCAGCCTTTAGCCTTTAGCCTTTCAGTGCCGGTGGCAGATGGCTGCGCTGGATGCGAGGCATGGATCAGTTGCCGTAAAAGCCGTGCGTGAGGGCGGATTTTAATTTCTCCACTTCGGCAGGGTCTTCAGAATCCACCATGCGCTGAGCAAGGGCGGCCAGTTCTTTACCGGCAAGCTGGCGCGTGCGCGCGAGCTCCACGGCGAATTGGATGACCCGGGATTGTTCAGCGGGAGACAAGTGCTTGATTTCTTCAATGACGGCGGTGGCTGTCATGCCCAAACCATACTCTATAAGCGAATTCGGGCAAACCAAAAGTCTTCATTCGCGGTTAATATGATTAAAGTTTCGGGTTTCGGGTTTTGAGTTACGGGTCGGGGAAAAGCGCCAGAGCGCAGGCGCACACCGGGACGCTTCGCGTGGTTTGGTGATGAATGGTCATCAGCGTTCCATCTGCGTTGATGAGCGGTTAAAACTCTCCGTTATCTCCGTTACCTTCTGTAAAAAATCCGGAACCCTTTGTCCTTGGTTGCTTTGTTGTGAACCCCGTTCC